>Ga0265780_10004918_pt1 | contig 17068 bp, 18 predicted proteins | sample P1T30metagenome_FD_192432 | JGI IMG/M metagenome (GOLD analysis project Ga0265780, IMG submission 192432) | Plant litter microbial communities from East Loma Ridge, Irvine, California - P1 T30 | ecosystem: Environmental > Terrestrial > Plant litter > Unclassified | place: USA: California... | reverse complement strand
GGAAGTCTCCTCTGACGCAGCGACGCAAGTAGCCAACTTGAACCTGGAGTTCCCGATCGTCGCAAAGCCTTGCCGGGGAAGAGGCAGCGCTGGCGTCAAACTTTGCCAGACAGCAGCCGAGCTCTCCCACCACGTCGAAAGTCTGTACGTGGACTCGAGCGTCGTCATGCTCGAGGAGTTTCTTGCGGGAGAAGAGGCTACCGTCACTGTCATGCCGCCTTCGAGCTCACGAAGCGATTACTGGGCGATGCCACTTGTCATCCGCTTCAACCACGAGGAGGGGATAGCGCCCTACAACGGGACCGTAGCTGTAGCCCTCAACTCCAGGGCTGCGACTCCACAAATGTACGCAACCAGCAATACGTACGCAGAAGTGGCAAGGCAGTGCGAGGGCGTCGCCAGGTTGCTCAAGGCGACTGCGCCGGTCCGCATAGATGTCCGTCGCCGTGACAGCAGCCCGTTGTCTCCCTTTGTCATCTTCGACGTGAACATGAAGCCGGTGAGGTTCTCTCCGTGTTGGATGTCTGCATTGTACTGTTGAAGCTGATCTTGCGCAGAACATGACCGGGCCTGGGAGACCGGGGCGCGATGAGCAGGCGAGCCTTACAGCTATTGCGGCGGCGCAATTGGGCTGGGACTATCCCCGACTGTTGCTCGAAATGCTGTCAACAGCTGTACCTTTGCGCCGTATGCGAGAGATCAGACCCTGAAGTATACGCCTTGTCGCGGATTCAGTGGTCAATGATCGCGCTGTTGCGCCCGCCTAACGTTTTGTAGACATGCGTATTGAACTCAACAATGCCCGGACCGCTTGTCACGCAGCCGCAGCAACCATTTTGCAAATTCGAGTTCGTTGCACCAGGCTTTCTGTTCTCCTCAAATGTCCAAAGGCGATCGCCATTTGCGTATTTCTGCCGACATTAGAGTCGGGGCAAGGCTGTGGCCCAAATCGAGTTGTTGTCCTCGTAAAGATGGAAATCGGCACTGGAAATGGTCTCCACTTTGGCATTTCAATTTTAGAGACGTCCGGGGATAGCGTAAGGAATGTGTCAACAGCCCTGGCTCGATAAGGCTGATGGGCTGCACAAGGGTCCTTCTCTTCATTTGCATCCCTCCTCCTGGATCGTGTGACGACACCGCCGGATTGCGGTTTAGGTGCCGTTGCCGGGACTGCCTCATGGCAAAGAAACCTTGTACGGGAATAGAACAGCAGCGTGGAGCGGAACAGCCCCAACACACAGAAAGATGCTACCTCAATCGGACCCTCCGGCTTGGGAGCAGTGATGATGACTGCGCCGAAACACGACCGGTGATGTCAGTGGCAATACGAAGGTCATATCTTAGTGGCAAGACGCGAAAAGTGTGTATAAGCAAAAAGCATGGCAAAAGCATGGCATCGTCCGCACGGTGCCATCTAATTTAAAATTAGCACAACGCTAAAGCTTACCTTGGGTCTTTCCACGCTACGCAAAGCCAATTCACCGACTGACCATGACTTTGCGAGGTAGACCCTGGTCATTTTCCGGTAATGAGTTCGAGTACGCACGCTTGGACAATGAGGTATAAGACTCGTTGGTACCCAGCAACAGTCGGGAGGATCATCAATCCAACCACATCGACGCCATCGCAATGTCTTTCACATCAAAGGCCCTTGTGGCCCTGACTGTCCTCTTGGACATCACTTCTGCAAGACCCCTCGAAGCCAGCCTGGACGTGCAACAGACCATCGAATGGGATGCGATCATTGTTGGTGCAGGTCCGGCAGGGATTGTCACAGCCGACCGGATGAGTGAGGCCGGCAAGCGAACACTTCTTCTCGAGCAGGGCGGTGGTTCCTACTACAGCACTGGCGGCCGTGAACGACCCGACTGGCTCTCCAACACAAACTTGTCCCGCGTGGACACGCCCGGTCTCTACAGCTCAATCTTCAGCGGCAACTCGGATCTCCTCTGCGGTAGCAAGCAGAACGGTGGATTCGGAGGTTGCACTATCGGCGGCAATTCTGCCATCAACGCGGAACTGTTCGTTGAGCCTCCTGCGTCCGACTTTGACACATACTACCCGACGAACTGGAAGTCAAAGGATATGCAAGGCGCCATCCAGAAAGTGAAGGCCAAGCAGCCTTTTACCAACACTCCCTCTGCGAACGGGAAGCGTTACATGCAATCTGGTTTCGACGCTGCCAAGAAGTGGTTGGTGAACGGTGCTGGGTTCAAGAGCGTCGCTGTCAACGGCAGCCCAGACGAGAAGGATGGCGTCTTCGGCAGGACCAATTACGCTTACGTGGGAGGTCAACGAAGCGGCCCTGCAAAGACCTACCTCACATCTGCTCTCACCCGCTCCAACTTCTCTCTCAAGAGCGGCGTCCAGGTCAAGCGCGTGCAGCGCGTTGGTGGAAAAGCAACTGCTGTCGAGGCAGTCGTCAATGGTAAGACTACCGTCTTCAAGTTGTCTCAGAAGGGACGAGTCATCATCAGCGGCGGCTCTTTCTTCAGCCCACAGCTGCTGATGATGTCTGGCATCGGTGACCCTGCCTCTTTGGCCGATCTGTCCGCGAACAAGCTGCTCGACCTCGCCCCATCGAAGTGGATCAACAACACCGCTGTGGGCGATCACCTTTACGACAACCCAAACACCTTCATCGTCCTCTCTGGTCCTGGCGTCAAGGCCTACAACTTCAACTACAACTCCCCAATCGCAGCAGACAAGGACCTCTACCTCAACTCCCGCAGCGGCCCCTACGCCAGCGCCGGCCCCACCGCCCTCCTCTGGGACCTGGTCAAGCAATCCGACAACTCCAGCATCGCCGTCCAAGGCACCCTGAACGTCGCCGGCTCCTTCGACTACATCCAAGACGACACCATCACGCTCAACGTCTACGCCACCTCCGGCGCCAAATCCAAGTCCCGCATCATCCTCAACAAAGCCGGCCTCCCCGGCCCAGCCTCCGACTTCCTCTACTCCGACCCCGCCGACGCCGACGCCATCGCCACCGTTATCGCGAAGATGTTCAAAGCCCTGCCTGCTAGTGGACTGAAGTCCCTCAACCTGCCTTCCACGTCTTCGAAAGCGGAGATTCTGAAATACATCACCACGCCTTCGCAGTACACCCGGGGGTACGTGAACCACTGGAGCGGGAGCTGCAAGATCGGCGCTTGTGTGGATTTGCACACGAGGGTCAAGGGGATGGAGAACTTGCACGTCGTGGACTCGAGCATCACGGAGGCGTTCACGACGAACCCGATGTTTGGGATTGTGGCTGTGGCTGAGAGGGCGAGTGAGCTGATTTTGGGGTTGGATGGCAAGTGAGGATCCTCTTTCTTCATGACTGATGTTTGCCGAACTCTGTTCCTCATTTTTGATAGCGTTTGAGCGATTGGAAGATCTATAATATAGCTGCATCTCTCTTTCATATGTTCTCGAAGTCTCTTCGAAAAAGCTATCCTCAGCAGCGGTTTTACCAGTTGTCTCATGTGGTGTACTTGAACCCCAGCATCTGCCTATCAGTTCTATCCAACCAATCTTCAGTACCAGCAGAAGCGGCGATGTCCGGCTCGCGACTGGTATTGCTTCGGCGGCAGACGTACCCGTACGCGGAGATGCAGCATATGGCTACAAGATAGCACACGATCATCGCGATGGTACCGCCGGTGTATGCTGGTGCTTGGTCTGCACGGAAGGTTTGGGGTCCGATGATGTTGCCTGTCGCCCAAGCTACGAAGTAGAGAGCGAATAGGAAGTTCCTGCCTCGCTGTCAGTGTGATGAGGGGCTGGGGAGGGGTTTGTCGACTTACTTCTTCGTGTGTCCGGCTATGTTGGCTTGGTAGACTGAGACTAGGGTGACGTAGGGTGCCCAGTACGTGTAGAGGATGCTGAGAGAAGTCAACAACTGCTCGTACATACAGATATGGGAGACTTACTACAAGCCTATTAATTGGCCGGCAAGGTTTGACCTGTCAAGAGAATAGCAGAGCACTGCTCCAAGCAGCGGAAGGAGAATAGCGGTCACGACCATGGTGAGGCGATACTTCCTCGTCGTTGCAGCCAGGAAGGACAAAGTTATTCCTGAGATCGTCGACATGGCTCCGGGAGGCATAGCCAGCAGGGACGTCTCAAGCGGCTTGAAGCCCAGGCCTGAGATGATCAGAGTGTTGAACGTCGTCAGACCACCGTTGGGTACTTGAAGAGCCACGATTGCGAAGAACAGTAACCAGGTCTTGGGATCGTATAGAGCCTCAAGGATTTGTTCCTTCTTGAACACCTTGGTTTCAACACCTGTGTTATCCGACGCTTTGCGCTGAATGAGTATCATCTTCTCTCGACCAGTCAACCATTTCGCCTCCAGTGGATTGTTAGGGCTGAGACACGTCAGAGAAAATCGAATAATCGATCACCGGTCGACGAATGACTTACAGGAAGAAGTACACGACAAAGGACCAGAGCAAAGTAAATGCACCAAGAGTCAAGAAGATGATCTTCCAGGGAGCAAATGGGCCATCATAGTAGCCCACTAGCCAAGCGATGAAACCATTCAGGATTGGTGCAATCACATTGAGAATAATGCTGTGCCACTTGTCAGCTCGAGACTCAAGCAACACTCGATCGATCTCACCTGTTTCTTTTAGGTTGCTCTTCGGGTCTATACCACATTGAGATCAACATGGTGATCGCCGGTATGAGGAGTGCTTCAAATCCGCCTAGCAGGAAACGACAGACAAAGAAACCTCCGAAACTTGTGCAGGTAGCCATACACAGTGCTGCAACGCCCCAAAAGAAGACATTGACGGCGAAGAAGTCGACTGCGGGAAATCTGAATAGGTCAGTGTGATGTTTGGGTATCTATCATTCCGAGGATTCACTGACCTCTGCAGGCAATACGCCGCTGGTCCCATGAAGACAAGTCCTCCAAAGAATGGCGCACTTCCACACCAGCTGTACTGACTGCCTGTGACGTTCAAGTCTTCACGAAGTCCGTAGATAGCAGCGGCAGAGATCGCAGTCTTGTCAAGCCCGGACAAAGTCGCACACACGAATAGCTGTGCCACACCGTCAGTCAACTGTCGCGAACGCAAAGTGGATGTCCTTACAATTGGAACCAAACGCCAATCGACTTTCCTCATCAGCTTCTTCTCTTCCTCCGGCGACCATCCATTACTTCCAATCTCATGGCCGTGTTCCGCAATGATCTGTGCAGCGATGTCGATGTCTTTCGCATTGCCTGCTTTGACTGCTTTCACGGCAAGCTCGGCGGTAAGTTCAAGTGACCCTTCGCTTCTGGGTTCGACGGCAGTAGGCTCGATGGTCATGTCTCCATGCTTGCCTTCTGTACCTGGCACTCTGGCTGACATGTCTAGATCAAAGACAATCGTGTGAACGGAACAATGGGTAACTCGGGGCACAAGTGTGTTGCGCGGTCGACCAGTGTCCCTACCGAGTACTTTATCCGACGGGACCGCTCCAATGATGTCTCCCGACCTTGAGGAAGACTACCGCGAAGCCACATGCGGTGTGAGCCAAGATAGATACTCTATAAGCATTGAGACCGAAGATAGCACTGGATCGAAGCTCCGAGATTGGTCTTCGCCGAAAAGTCGCCCAGCTCTATGCAGGATCCGGCCAACTGTCAGGCGATACGTTTAGCCGAGCCTTGATAGCTGAAGATAAGGGCCGCTTTCGGGCAACGTGCTGTATCGCAGGCTAGTGATAAGGTCTTCGGCTTTACACCTCATCGCTTCGGATGACACGCCTGGTCTGCTGTCGACTGTGCTGTACGTAGGCCGATGTAACATCTTCCATCCGTATGATTTATACAACTGCTGATCGAGTGACACATCAAACTCTGATCAGACATCGAGTATTCTCTTCGCATCGCTTGTCCCATATATCCCAATTCTACTCCGATCTCGAGAGGAACAAGCTGACATGAAGACTTCGTCGGGCGATGGTCCACAGGACGCATTGTACCAAGACTACCTTCGTAAGGGACTTGACATGATCGAGCCAATTAGGAACTAACAGAATTCCCAGCCCATTACGATCCACTCGAAAATGTCGAGACCGTTGGCGAGTTCGAGCACGATGATCCAGGCTTTCGGGCGGATCCGGAGATGCGTGCTTTGCTCACAGGAGCGACGAAGGCCTTCGAACTGAGTCCTCATTGTGGCACAGAAATTCACGGTGTTCAGTTAGTGAGTAGAGTGGTCCTCATTCGCTTTGCGACCAGTAACTCATCAACTTCCAGTCCGAAATGTCAGACCAGTGCCTAGATGAGTTGGCACTCCTGGTAGCCCAACGTGGCTGCGTGGTTCTTCGGGAACAAAAGTACATGGACGTTGGTTTCGAAGAGCAAAAGCGTATCGCGTCCTACTTCGGTCCACTTCACAAACACGGCTGGATGCCACATCCGAAGAACGGCCCCGTGGAGTTTGTCATCGTCTATGACTCGGACAAAGACCTCCGCATTCGAAAGTCATGGGCACGGAAAAGCCCAATCCAGTTCCATGTCGACCAATCGCCCGAGAGCCAGCCTCCTGGTCTCACCTTCTTCTGCATGCTGGAGTCCCCACCAGGAGCTGGAGGTGACACCATCATTTCTCATGTGAGTCCGAAGCCATTGCCTTGTATCTCTTTACTCGTAGCTGACATCACGACCAAGATGGGTCGCGCTTTCGAACGCCTTTCCCCTTCATTCAGGAAACGTCTTGAGGGTCTCAATGCAATTCACACAACAACAAACCCGATCATGCGAGAGATCCGTGACAATGGCAACCTGGCGGTGCTGCGTCGACCCATCAGCAAATCGATCCATCCAGTTGTCACAGTCCACCCTGTAACAAAGCAGAAAGCGTTATTCGTGAACTCGTCGTACACTCAGAGCATCGTTGGCTGGGATGACGAAGAATCAGGTCAGTTTCATCCCGAGGTCATAAGAAGGCTGTCACCAAGCTATACTGACTGCTAGCGAAAGACTACATGCTTAAGTTCCTGTTCGACTTTGTCAACCGCGGCCAGGATTTCGCATGTCGTGTCCGCTACGAGCCTGGCACAATCGTCCTGTGGGATCAGAGGGTGACACAACATTCGCAGACGCTTGATTACGAGGCTGGCGAGCGCCGCCACGCGTTCAGGTTGACTCCCCTCGCGAACAAGCCGATCCCTAGTAAAGTGGAGGAAGACGACGGCGGATGCGCCAAGGATCTAGGAAGGGTGATGCTGAACCTTTGTTGAACCATTGAGACGGATGGATTGCGATCAAGCCATCAGGCGACCTGCAAATGACTGAAGCATCGTTTCCACCTTGAACAGTCCGAGTACAGCCAGACTTTTGGCACCAGACGCACTGCCTGCAGCTTTGCGGCCTGCCGTACGCCATCTATGGATGAGGCGGATGAGCTCTAGGCGGTCGACACAGCGTAGATCTTTACAATGCGAATCGTTTTGCTCGTCGTTATCGGAGGTGCGGTGTACCCGACTGCAGGATCCCATCACGAGAAGCAGATAGATCAGGAAAGATCCCGCTATCGCAAAGTTCGATCGACTCCCTACTTAGATCAGTGAGAGCTCGCGCAATGTGCTGTTGATGTATTGGATGCTCACAGCTGTGCCAGAATGCATTCCATTGTGAGTCGGTGATTATGTCCAGAAGATTGACAAATTCTTGGGCGCAGTTCAGTCCACCCTTCAACACAGCGCGAGAGGGATGATTGTTACAGGTGAAGGTCGATTGGGTCTGATCGGAGGTGCCAGCTTCAGGTGCGAGCGGCCGAAGCAGGGCTCGAAACATTGTCATGAGTGTGGTTATGTAGCACAAGTGAAGTGAAGCGTTAGCGTCAAGTTCCTCGTTGTCTGTTTCGCGAATGATCTCCCGGCGGTGTAATTTGAGCTCCTCGGGAAGCTCATCTCGCCACTGTTGTAGACGGACTCTGAGGGGTCGAGCCTTTTCGAGACTGAGCTCTAGGTTTTGAGAAGTGATCGCAACGGCTTTGACAGTGTAAAACTCATTTTGAATGTCCGAAAGTATCGTTGTGAGAGACACAAGAGCCTTGAAATGCAGATGTCGTTCCTGCCTACTGCCAATCTCGACACAAAGATCGCCGGATCTCAAAGCTTCGACGTCGAAGTGATCAGTGTGAAGATGGCTCGGCATCCCTCGCGCGAGGGAGAACCATTTCTCCATGGACCACATTGCCCACCACAGCTTCCGTCTGAGCTTGATCTCTCGTTCAGGCACTTGCAACCAGCTAGAAGGATCCCGGTGAAGTCCTATCGTTTGGGCAATTGCGACGGCCGAAGCCATATGTGACCATTTGAAGGCTGTGTCTGAGAGCACAGGATTGGTTGGCAGACTGTGTTGCAGGAGCAGGCAGGTTTGGAGGGTCTCCAAGTTTGGCGAATGTAGTTGTTGACAGTACAAAGACCAGCTGATCCGGTAGAGTCGCTCGCTTTTGGGCAGAGATGGTAGAATCGGATACAGCGCGGGCTCGTGCAGCGCGAAAGGTAGTGAGGCTGCGCAGATGCTCGCCAGCAAAGCAAGTGAGAGTCTGTCAATTTCTTCGATGGTGCTCGAGAGCTGATCCGGTGAAAGTACGGAGAAGCACGGCTCGATAAAGCGAGTGTATAGACGCACGAGGTAATATGCAGACTTGCGACTTATTAGACTCCAAAGCTCAGCCACCATTCTCTCCAACTCTGATCTAGCTGCTCTTGGCTCCGTCGTCTCGACAAGAGTCTCATGAGTGACGCCAAAGATGACAGGTGCAGACAGCGATTCTTGTGATTGTCCTTGCACCCGGTCAACAGTACGGATATTGAGACCTGTCGCGATGTCCAGAGAGACATCACCAACGCCATCGAGCTGACGAAGAAGAAGGTGGACATCCGAAACGCCTGTTGGGCCAATGTAGAAAGAGAAAGCTCCTGGGATGTTCTCTAGACTTGTCCGGTTCGTAGTCCCGTCTTTCAAAGCGTTTCCGAAGACCGGGGTTTGACCTTCGGACACGTGATCAGGACGGCTGCTGCGATTGACATCGTCTTCTACTAAAGACATGCTCCCTCGAGGACTCACGCGGCCATTGTTGTTCTCAGAGCACAACGTTAGGTGCTGCCCATACGAGATTGGCCGCTGCTCTGTGTGGAAAGAGCCTCGGATATCGTTTCCCCGGGAAGCATTCACGCACAACGATCCAGATCCACTTGGTGACAACTCAAGCTGGTTTTCTTCGTCCGTGATCAGATCCGCCATCGGCGTGGAAGGTTGGCACTCAGATGACTTCTGACAAGCTCGCTTAGCTCGCCGCTGGACGAAGACACACGGTTGTGCGGCCTTCTGGCATCTTGTGCATGGCGGACCACAAGACAGGTCGCATAACAGCTTCTTCTGCCTACACAAGTCGCAAGGCTTGTTTCTCCGAGATTTCGCGGGTCGGAGGCTGTCTCGTCGCTCCATAACTATTGAGAGCGGGAGGAAACTAGATAATCAGTTTGTTGAACAGATGCAGCCTCTTCAACTCGCCGAAACAGAAGTTGATAGCAAGTCGATGGCAGATTGTTGAGGATGGCGATATCTGTTATCGAAGAACCAAGCTACTTCCAGTATCTGAGGTGGAGAACATGGGCCGATCCCCCTAGCGTCTTGGTGTACAAGGGGCGGACTGATAGATAGCGTATGTGGGTCAGTCCCCACGGTTCGTAGCAGCTATCTGTGGGGTCGGAGGCAGGCCTCCTAAGCATTCCCTTATCTCACCCGCTCACCATCTCGGCGAGATGTATCCAGTACTCCGGCACTGCGGTCTGGCGATCGAGGGTGGGATCTTTGGAACTCCATTGTCTCCAGTCTTGAACGGAACGCTATTTCCTTCAGAGCCAGGGCGTAGACACCATAGATTCGGGGTTCCCCTACACTTTTGAGTAATCTCATTTCTCTCGTAAGGCCGTGAATCACAATGTCAACATTTTCGAGGACTTCGCTGCCAAAAGGGATCTACACTCCCCTCCCGACATTCTTCGACAATGAAGAGGAACTCGATCTGGCCGCATTCAGCAAGCATGTCAAGTTCGTTGCATCCGCAGGCACAGTCCCTGTGATTGCCGGTTCGATGGGCGAAGCGATCCACTTGACGCACCAGGAGCGCAGTCAATTGATCCGCACTTGTCGCTCTACACTCGACGAGAATGGATTGACGAACATGCCTGTGGTGACTGGTATTGGAGCTGCGAGTACCAGAGAAACAATACAGCTTGCCGAAAAAGCGGCTGAGGCTGGCGCGGACTTCGTCATGGTGATTCCACCTGGCTATTATGCCGGCGCACTCTGCGCTGAGAACAAAAAGGCGCTCAAGCGATTTTTCATCGATGTGGCGGAGGCATCCAAGCTGCCTGTCATTCTTTACAATTTTGTGAGTTCAGTCGATCATCATCATGAACGCGCGGCGATAGTGCTGACAGTGACCATTCTCACAGCCTGCTGTCTCCGGGGGGATAGATCTGGATAGTGACTTCATCATCGATCTCATCAAAGCCAGCCCAAACCTTTGTGGCGCAAAACTCACGTGAGGTGTACCGAAACTTGTTCTCGCATCAGACATCACTGATGAACTCCACCAGATGCGTCTCCGTCGGGAAGATCACTCGCATAACTGCCGTGGCTCACACAGCGGAGTTCATGACAAGATATCCTCGCAAGGTGTCCGCAGAGCGTTTCGAGGTAATCGATGGCCTGATCGATATACTGTTTCCATCAGTCTCTGTTGGAAGCGCTGGGGCGATCTCCGGACTGCCGAATTTGGCACCTGTAAGATTTCTCGAGAGCCTTACAGCAAGAGATAACAGACTGACAGGGCTGCAGAAAATATGCGTTCGCTTGTGGGAGCTTTGCCTGGCGTCAGTGGACGTCGATGCGATCCAGGAAGCAAAGAGACTGCAAGGTCTTATCGCTCTTGCTGACAGCGTGCTGATATCAGTCGGAGTAAGTCTACACCAACGTCGAACACTCTCTCACGTTCGCACTGACAAACGTCAAGGTTGGGGGAATGAAGCAAATTCTGCATCGCATGTTCGGATACGGCAAGATGCCTAGAAGACCTTTGCTTGTATTGCCGGATGGAACTGTAGACGCCCTATTTGCGAACGAGCATATTGTGAATGTACTCGCGGAGGAGACAAAGACTGGGTAGACCTTCAATAGTGCTTGGAATGACTTCTTACTCGACCCTTTCAACGTGTCGAAAGCAGGGATCGCGTCGAGGGTTCAGAAGATGCCAGAGATGTTGTGACGTGGCACATGGTGACGAGATTCCTAGAGTAGTAGCTTTGGTATGAGTTCCTCGACGCGTTGAACCGGCTTGGCAAGCGAATTCGACCTTGCCCTGAGCACGCCCTTGGAGCTATTTCGCGGTAGACGTGAAAACGTGTATGTGATGATACCATGGACACGTCTGCGAAACGCGCGAAAGTCGTCGGCCTCGGGAGTGAGCTGCGGCGAGTGCAGTCTCTTATTGGTAGACGTCATGAGAGTCAGGGTTGTGGTTTCTACATCACGACATGATTTTCTGTATCAATCACCAGCGACAAGGTTTTTTGGAAGCATTGTTTCATCAGCCCTAGAAGTAAACAAAGGAACACATTGGAGTTCATCGACTATGCACACTCTGAAATGATCGCTCGTTGGATGACGTTTTAGTCAGTCTATCGACTCGAAAGAAAGGAAAGCGAAATTGAGCCACAACGAGTCAATCGACGATCAAACACATTGTACAAGCAAAGGTAACTGGAGAAGTCTATGCCTATCAAAGCTCATGCGATCAAAGGTAGCGTTCATCCTTCCACATTGATCGATCAACACAGACCCAGGGAAAACCTCGCATAATCCTTTTCGCACTCGCCGTCATCTTCCTCAATCTTAGCAGGTATTGGTTTGTTTGCGAGCGGCGTGAGCCTGAAAGCATGGCGTCGATCACCGGCAGGGTAGTCCAGCGTCTGAGAGTGGTTGGTGATTCTTTGATCCCAGACGAGGACGGTGCCAGTCTCGTACCGCACACGGCACTGGAAATCCTGGCGCTTCGCAATGTGATCGAAAAGGAAGCCAAGAAGATAGTCCGACTCCTCCCGATCAAATCCAACGATGTATTTGGTGTAGACCGGATTCACATACAACGCCTTCTTCTTTGTGACTGGGTGCACAATGACAACGGGGTGTTCCTGGCGCAACTCGGCTCTTCTCATCACTGCGCCGTCGCCGTGCTTCATCTCTTGAGAGACACCATCGTTGTTGGAGTGCATTGCGGTCAAACCTTCCAGCCGCTTCCTGAACCTGGGAGAGAGAGCATTAAAGGCCTGCACACTCGAACTGATGAGTGTGTCGCCTCCAGCCTTTGCTGGACTTTCGAGCATGCAGATGAAGGAACAACCGGGCGTTTGAGCTTCGGGCGACTGATCAGTATGCCACTGCACGGGAGATCTGCCTGCCCAGCTCTTTCTCACTCTCTGATCTGTTTTGATACTTCGACGTCAGTCATTGTCGGCAGAGAGGCGGAGATGCAGAGCTCAACACTGCCCGCAGTAAAATTTCACCTTCTTTGTGGTCATATATGACCATGTGCTCCTCCGAACCTGCAGCTGGGTGAGGGGCCCAACCATGGATATGAAGCGGCCCGAAGTGTCGTGCTATCGATTTCTGCTTCTCAAGGCCGATGTCACCAAAGTCCTGGCCTCGCAGGACGACAGCACCACGCCTGGCGGCCATAAGGGCCAACTCATCCAAGCCAGCGGACGATAATTGGGAAAGCTGGACGCCTTCAATCTCTGTTCCAACGTGTGGAGACAGGTCGACCACTTTCTCGGCATTCTTGAGCAAGTTGGCCAGCTCGGGGTCCGCCCGATGGCCTGGGTCGTCGTGCTCGAAAGATCCTAAATCTTCCACCTTCTCGAGTGGATCATAAAAAGGGAGGTAGTCGGGATAAAGAGCACTACCATCCGCAGCCTTTGCGCGGGTGGCGAGCTTAGTGATGGCCATGTTGTGATTGTAAGGGACAGAAAGGTGGCGAAGAGAAGTGCACACGCCCGGCATGTAGACGTGTCAATTATACCTTTCCACAGACAAAAAGTGAACGGCTGATCGCTGATCAGAGCCTACCTCTAACCGAGCAGCATCAATCATTATCGATCGATATTCTTCATGAGCGTGAAGAGATGGTATCGGAGAGATCCCCCATACGAGACAAGCACGACAGGAATTCGCCGAGGTCTTGGCTTCGGGAGTGTCGGACCAGACCAGCCGTTCGCCGAAGATCCAAGGGGATAAGATACCAGCCTCCTTATCAACGATCTGGAACACGACACCCCACTAAAGAGTTGACATGCAGTTCATCAGGCTCGGCGAAATCTATCAGATCTATTGAGATAACCGGATGCCGCGTCAATCGTCCAAGATACCGTATCTTGGGCTCTGTGCTTGTGGACGACATGTAGGACATTGACTACCTTACAAGGTAAGTTCGCTGGCAGACAGTCGAGACTGAAGAGTACATGAATGGGGCCGAAGCCACCCACTGTCGTTCGCCGAGTTCTCGTTCACATAGGGTATCTTCAACTTTTCCCAGGGCTGCTACGATGACAGACGCAAGCGTACACACCTCAGAGGAACTTGAGAAAGGAAGTACGAATTCTGTCCAGAAGAATGGAGGTACAGATGTTCGGCATACTACGGTCAATCCCGAGTACAGCAGATACCTCGATCTGCACGCACAATTTGAAGGTGAAGGTAGACGGAAGCTGTTGAAGAAGCGTACGTTTTCTTCGCAAGACTTGACATCAAGGAGCTGTTCACTGATTTAATGTCAGAAATAGTGGATTGGCGTCTCCTTCCAACGCTATCCTTGCTGTACCTCTTGTGTACGCTCGACAGGAACAACGCGGGCAACGCGAAGATCTTCGGCTTCCCGGCTGACGCAAATATGACTGCGACCCAATTCAACCTAGGCCTCATGGTTTTCTTCTTCAGCTATGGTCTCATGGAACCTGTGTCGAACACGATTCTGAGGCGCGTGGGAGCGAAGTACTGGTTTCCCATCATTGTTATTGGATGGGGCACTGTTACAACTTTGATGAGCCAAGTCCAGAGCTTCGGCGCCTTCATTGCTGTCCGTCTTGCTCTGGGAATCTGCGAGGCAGGCCTGTATCCCGGCTCTTACTTCATCTTGAGCATGTGGTATACGCCTCATGAGCTCGCTACCCGCATGGCTATCTTCTACGGTGCCAACACCGCTGCTGGGGCTTTCTCGGGAGTGATAGCATACGGAGTAGGCCACTTGGAAGGAGCTCTGGGCTACAGGGCCTGGCAATGGTTGTTCATCATTGAGGGTGTCATTACAGTATTCGTCGGAGCTTGCACATTCAAACTTCTTCCGTAAGTCTTCGATCTCTGTTGGCTGAACAAACCATTAGGAAAGGATTGACGCTGAGAACTCGTCAAGGCATTACCCGCATCAATACAACGACAAGCGCAAGACCAAATGGCTGACTGCAGACGAGCTCGAGTATGCGCAACTCCGTGTCAAGTACGTTGCGGGACCAGATGCGCCGACATACGAGTTCAGGTGGGACGACATCATCAACGCAGCTCGGGACCGTAAGACCTGGCTAGTCGGGATGATGTTCTGGTGGGGAGGTTCTATCCCAACATACTCGCTGGCCTACACCTTACCCACAATGGTCCGCAATCTCGGGTACAGTGCCATACGCGCGCAAGCGCTAACGACTCCGCCCTACATCTTCGCCACCATCGTCTGTGTCTTCAACGGCTGGATGAGCGACCGATTCCAAAAGCGTTACGCTTCGATCATGACATGCTACAGCACCGGCCTCGCTGGAATCGTCATCCTCTGGATCAGCGTGCACTTCCCGGGCTTGACTGGGCTGTCGTACTTTGCGATCTTCATCGCAGCAGCAGGATACAGCGCTCAAGCACCCATCCTCGGGGCGTGGGCATCCAACAACATCCCAAATCCCTCGAAACGCGCGGCGTCCATTGGTCTGTTCATGTTGTTCGGGTCAGTTGGAGGTGGCTCCATCGGGTCCAACATCTATCTTGAAGAGCAGGCACCTGTCTACCCGCTCGGCTTTGGCTTTTCCGTCGGAGCGACCGTTATTGGGGCTATGGTTCCAGCAACTGTGCATTGGTGGTTGATGAAGAAAGCGAACAAGAAACGAGACGCGATCACTCAGGAAGAGGCGACAATTGCGCACACGCCAGAGCAGCTGAGCAGTCTGGAGGAATACTCTCCGTTATACAGGTACACGCTATGAGAGGAATGGAAAACTTCACCGCGCGACCCTTCATCAGAAGTCGCCATGTGAATTCTGCAAGAATGGATGCTCAGTTTATGGCAAACACTGCCGAGTAGAAAGTTCCTGTCAGATGGTCGGAGTTCAAAGTATGTAGCGGGCTCACAAGGCTACTGTGAGGAGACACTTTGTCACAGCCCTGTGTGCTCGCTTGATTGACATCGAATCTTGAAGCCAGTGGTGGCAGGGCAAGCAAACCTCATCGTTTATCTTGACTTGACTTGACATCTCGCTAAGACCTCGTATTCCGACTTGGCACAACGAAGTTCCGAATTGACATCACCTTTTTCCAGGAAAGGACGACACTCGGGCTCTTAAGGCTCTTTACTTCAAATGATGTTAGGAGTGTTCTATTAAGTGGTCACAACTTTGACTGGTGATGATTCTGTGCACAACATCGATCGTATAGCGAGCCATCTACCCTTGTTCCTCTTGAAGGCTTGGCTTGCATGACTCCGCCTGGCACCGCCACAGTGCTTTGCTATTTCAACATCCGCATCGACACATCACGCTTCCCATATTCGAAAATAGTATCCCCCATCAGGATAGCGCTCACAGCTGATTAGAACAGCCACACTGGCCGAGAGATGAATCAATACAAAATGAAACAGGGACTCCGTTTGTGTGCTAGCATTTGATCGCCAATTCAACCCGCAGAACAAACTCAGGCTCATCATGTCGACCAATAACGCCATCCCACCTCTCGAAGAAAGAATCCGAGCCCGACTGGCCGCAGCCAAAACCTTGTCTTCCGCTTCCCGGCATACGGCGGAGCTGTCAATCTCTCAAACCGCAATAAAACCCGTCCGCCTCCTACACCTATGGGAAGACCGCGTGACCAATGCCCGGACCGACGAAGTCCTCTTCACCATCTCAAGCGCTCCTCGCCAAACTCGCCACATCTTTTTGCGCCCGGGCATCGTAGTGGCTACCGCCGCGACGAACGAGCAAATCTGCACAATCCGCTTCGGCACGCGAAAGACGTCTTCGTTCCGGATAACAGCCCTCCCGGATCGGAGAGAGGTCAAGATATCGAACACGAGGCGCAGATGGGCGTTTACACCCACAAATCCCGCAACAGCGACGACAGCGGCATCAACAGCAACAACAACAACAGATCCCAAAGCCGTAAGCAGCAGCAGTAGCATCAGCACCACCACCACCACCACCACCAAACAACCCGTCTGGATCTGGCAAAGAGACACCACCGGCGGGACCTCACCATCCGTCATCCTGATCGAAGATAAGGAACAGAAGACCCACACCTTAGCCGCCCGCAGGGTATTGGCTCGAATCTCGGTGAATCTCCTGAGTTTCCCCAGTCTGGACAGCATTACTGCGGACTCGTGGCTGGAGATCGTGATGACTGCTATCGGGCTTGCGCAGCATGTGAGGAACTGGTGTAAGTATGGAGGCACGCTTGAGGGGGCTGGAGGGATTGTGATGATTTTCGATGGCGGTTGCGGTGGGGATGGTGGAAGCGGCGGTGGAGACGGTGGAGGAGGTTGTGGTGGAGATGGAGGAGGAGGTGGCGGCGGTGGAGGAGGGGGAGATGGTGGGAGTTGAGTGGCCGATGGTCTTTGTTTCGGGACGACTTAGGGAAGGGGGAAACCTTGCGTTTGTTGAGAAAATGATGCACAGTTTTCTAAAGGGAGACTTGAGCAAACGAGGATCCCTATAAGAACAGGATTATTTCAAGTCTTTTCTTTAGATGATGACACAACACCTA
>Ga0265780_10004917_pt1 | contig 17071 bp, 13 predicted proteins | sample P1T30metagenome_FD_192432 | JGI IMG/M metagenome (GOLD analysis project Ga0265780, IMG submission 192432) | Plant litter microbial communities from East Loma Ridge, Irvine, California - P1 T30 | ecosystem: Environmental > Terrestrial > Plant litter > Unclassified | place: USA: California... | reverse complement strand
GAATTTGCCATTCTTGGCACAGTACCTAGGGAAATAACCATGCTCCGCGCTGTGATGGACCCGAGCACCAAGCGTATCGTCTACAAGGACGACGGCGCCCAAGGTGCGGCGCCGGCTCTTGGCATGCCCATGAGGGCCCCAGCGGCCGGACCCCCGGTGATGGCTGCCGGGCCCGGCAGGGAGATGGAAGTCACGCTGCCCCAGATCAGCGTCGGCCCGAGCGATCCGGCACCGGCCGCCGGGGCGGGCCGTGCCCCGAGCATGTCCATGGGGGGCATGTCGGCCCCCAACCCACTCGCGTCGCACCTCTCGGGCCTGGAACAGCAATACAAGCTGCCACAGGGCTATCTGGCACAGATCCGTGCCGTCGAGAGCAGCAACGGGAAAAACCTCGCGAACCCGAATTCGTCGGCACGCGGGCCGTACCAATTCATCAATTCGACCGCCGAACGCATGGGCCTTTCCATGGAGGATCGAATGGACGAATTCAAATCGGCCCAGGCGGTCGCGAAAATGGCAGCAGGCGATGCGGCTGCATTCCAGGCCAAAATGGGCCGTGCCCCGACTGGGGCTGACATTTATGGGATGCATCAGCAGGGGCAGGCCGGATATCTCGGGCTGCTAAATGGCAGGACCCCGGGCGGTGCCGCACAGTCCCTGAACGGGGCCGGTGGCATGGACGCTCAAGGGCAACTCGGCGTCATTCAGCGGATGTATAACAATGCCAAGCCCGATCTCCCTGGCGATCCGACAACGCGCTTCGGCGCCGGTTTCGGGCAAAATGCTACGACTGCAAATGACGTTAACGCCCCTTCACCCGGTGCACAGGGGCCGACAAATCAGGGTCCAACCGCTGCAACGCCGACGACCCCCGCGGCGGCACCAGCCAAATTTGACGGTGGTGTCATGGGCCTTTTGCAGGGCTCGGATTACACCGGGGCCGGTGCTGGAAAAGACTTCTCGGGCAAAATGGCCGATTTCACCGGATCGAGCGCCTTCACGTCCGGCATGAAGGGCCTGATGGGGGCACTTGGTGGGGGGCAGTCGGCACCGGCTATCAGGGCACCGGGGATCCAGAACCTCTCCCCAGAGGACGAAGCGAACACACCGAACATGTCGCTCCTGCAAATGCTGTATGCTAAGGGCGGGAGACAGGGCGCGGCTGGCGGCAGGTAGGGATGACGGACGATGGCAGGGATTTTCACGGCTGGCGGGAACCCGTTCGGAGCGGACCCGATGCAGATGCTGTCAACGGCAGCGATGCAGGGGGATCCGACGCCCCCGGTCCAGGCACCGTCGTTCGCCGATCCGCAGACGACTGGCGCGCTCGGGACGGGTGCCGGTGCCCCCGCTGCGCCCGCCTCCACACCCCCTGCACCTGCTACTAGCGGCGGGGGCTTCGACCTCAGCTCCATCGGCAATAAGCTCGGGGACGCGTTCTCGGGCCGTGGTCTTTTCGGCGGCGGGGCCGATGACAACGAAATAGACCCGATGACGGGTGCCCCCAAGGGGCTCGCCCGGCAAGCAGGTATGCGGTCCATGATGCAAATGGGCCTGACGTTCCTCTTGGCCGGGCAGCGTATGTCCAACGACCAGCGGGCGGCTATTCTGTCACGAGCCCCCGGGCTGATCGGCGGCGGGGACGATAGCCTCAACTCCTTTGCGAAAACGCGCCTGGAAATGGCGAAACTTCGCATGGAACAGCAGAAGATGCAGCAGGAGCAGCAGTCCAATCAGGCAATCCAGAGCGCCCTTGGGCTCGGTTCCGGCGGTGCCACGCCGTCCGCGGGTGCCCAGGGCGTCCAGGCGGGTCAGCAGGCCCTTGCGCAGGCGGCCCCTGTCATCGACCCGCAGCAGGCGGCCATGCCCGTGGGCGGGGCTCCCATGCAGGCGAATGCCAACGCCACGCCCGAGAACCCCGTCCCGGCCAACGCGGCGCCCGACGTGTCTCAGGGTGCACCGGCCGCGGCGCCGATGCCCGCAGGCCCGCTCGCGGCCCCCGGAGGCGTGCCCCGTGTCGCACCGCAGCAACAGGCCACCGGCAGCAGCGACGAGATGCGCAACTGGTCCCACGCGGAAAAGCTCGCCGTCATGGCGCAGCCGACGACCGCCGGGAAGGCGAACGCCCTGTTGCAGATCCAACAGGCGCGTGCGGCCGGCACCCGCATGGGTCCGGTGCAGTACGACCAGACGACCGGCGAGCAATACGCGCAGACGATGGACGGCCGCGGGAACGTCACCGGCCGCACGTCGCTGGGCAAGCCGACGATCACTACGCGTGACACTGACAAATTCCGCGAAGAGGGGTTCAAGGACCCGATCACCGGAGCGTTCACGGTTACGAAGCGTGCGGACCTTTTGGAGGATCCTGCGGCGGTGCGTGAGCAGACGCTGAATGCCAGCATTCTGAAGCCGCAGGCCGACACGATCAAAACGACCTACAAGGACAATATCGCACCGGCCACGCAGCGCTATGACACGCTCGCGAAGGTGCGCGAGGACGTGCTTGCCGGAAAGGGCATTTTCGGCACCGGGGCGACGACGGCCACGAGCGTTATTCGCGGCCTGAGTTCGGCTGGGCTCATCAATCCGAAATTCGCCGACGACCTGATGACAAATCAGGACTTCCTGCGCGCATCCAAGGACAGCGTGGCGAATGTCATCAAAAACTTTAACGGCTCCCAGGCCGTGTCGGACAGTGATCGCAAATTCGCAGTCGAAGTGGTGGGTGCCTCGCTCAACGGCACGCGCGACGAAGTGCTGAATTCGATCACGAATAACATGAAGGATATCCGCAACTCGATCAAGAATTACAACGAGAGCGCCGCCGACCATAATGGCCAAATCGGGGGAATGCCCCAGAGCACGCAGAGCTTGCTCAAGGCCAAGACGGTGGACAAGGATTTCGACAAGCCCGAACTCGACTATATGGAGCGCTACAACGCGCGCCGTGCCGAGATGCAGGCGAGATACGATGGCACCGGCTCAAAGGCGCCTGTAAAGGCACCGGAGGGCGGGGGCCCGGTGCGCTATGAGCGCCGAGATGGCAAAATCGTGAGGGTGCAGTAATGCGCGTCGAGTTCGAAGGCACCACGCACGAATTTCCCGACGACGCCAGCGAAGCCGAAATCCAGGCGATCTTGGGTGGAGGCGGCGAGGCGCCCGCGGAGCCGTCGCAGATCGGGGCCTATGGCGCGGCCTATGCCCGTCAGATGGGCCTTGCGGCACGCGATCAGGTCGGGGGCTTGGCCAAGGGCGTCGCGGGCCTGGGCACACTGCCCGTGGACGTGGCTGTCAATGCCGGGTACGGCGCGCACAAGCTACTGGCGAAAACCGGTGCCGTGTCACAGCCCAACGCCGATTTCTACTATGGCAAGGGCAAGGGCTTTTTCCCGGCGACGGAGGGCATTTCCGACGCGGTGGACCAAGGGCTCGACGCCACCGGTCTGCCCAAGCCGGACGGTGCCACGGAGGGAATGATCTCCGGGCTGCGCCAGGGGGCCACGAGCGCCCTGGGCCCCGCTGGGCTCGGGCGCCTCGTCAGGGGCGGCGTGGGGGCCTTCCTGTCGGCCGAACCGGGTGTTCAGGCGGCCTCGGGTGCTGCATCGGGCGCGGCGGCCGGTGCCCTTGAGGCCAACCCGGAGGTTGGGCGCAAGCTGGACGAATACGTCCCGGGTGCCTCGATTGCCGCGCCGCTCTTGGCCGGCATCGGCACGGGTACGGGGATCACCGCGGCACGAGCGTTCGGCGGGCACGTCCCGGGCTTCGGCTCGACGCGCACCGGATCGAGCGGGATGCGCGACGCCCTGGCCAACGAGGTCGTGCAGGGGATCGCGGACGACCCCCGTGCAGCGGCCAACAATCTGCGAGCTCGAACCCAGTTCGAAGAGAGCCCCGATTTCGTGGCACCGGGCTATCAGGAGGTGAGCACCAATGCCGCCGGTGACACGGGGCTCGCGGCCGGACGGCAGGCGCTCGGTGACATGGCCGGCGGGGCGCTCGCCGAACGGATGCAGGGCAACAATGCGGCCCTGACACGCGCCTTCCGCCGGGAGGGTGCCGACGACCTATCGGGCGACATGGTGCGGCAGCAGGCCGGCGATCTCGCACGCCAGGATCTGCCCCGGTTCGGCCTGACCGCGGACGGCATCGCGAACAATCCCGAGCCGGTGAACGTGACACCGTTCATGCAATCGCTGCGCCGTGACATGGACCCGCGCCAGCCCGGCACCTCGGCATCGAGCCGTGCCGCTGCGGCTGAGATCCGGGGCAACCTGTCCGCGGTGGGCGAATATCAGCCCGTCCCGGTGGCCGGTGCCGGCATGGGGCCGCGCAATGACTTCATGGCCATTCCCGAGCGCCTTCAGGCCGTGCGCAATGACGTGTCAGAGGGCCTTGCACCCGCCCGGCCCGGTGCCACACCGGCTATGCCGTCCGTGGCCAACGCCCGGGGGTACGCGGGCCGGCAGCTCGGTACGATTGACGAGATCCTTGGGGCCAACACCCCGGCGATCTCGGGGCCCGGTGGGCGCGAATTGACCCATGCGGAATACATGGCCCGCCAGCGGGGCCTTCGTCAGGAGGGCAACGAGCGGTCATTCATGGGCGCACTCGCCGAACGCCTCGCGCCGAACACGAACGCTGTCACCGGGGCCCGGGAGTTCAAGCCCGCGGAAATGGCTCGGCTCGGGAATATGCGGGTGCAAGAGCGCTCAGTGCCCGGCGGGGGCAATCTGTCAATCGAACGGCTCAACCCGGCACGGCGCGAATTTCTCGACCGGATCCAGAATATCGGCGAGGTCGCGAACTTCGGCAATTCGGCCGGTACCGCATCCCGAGGCGCCTCGACGGCTCGCACGGCGACCACCGCCGGCCAGATCGGCAACACGATTAAGGCCAACGCGGCGCCGTATGAGAAGCTGTTGGACTTCGCCGGCCGGAATGGCCTGACGATGCTCGGGCGGCTCGGTGCGCCTGGACAGCTCGCCACGGGGGCCCTGCGGGGCGTGGGGCGGCTCTATCAGATGGGTGCCCAGGATGGCATTCCCGACGCCGCTTCGGCCGTCAGGGGTCGTATAGGGCGATTTGAGACGGATCGCCCGGCGGCTATCGAGATGCTGACCGGGCGCACGACCCCGGAGCGCGGTGTGATGGTGTCGGCCAAGCGGCAGCTCGGGCGCGAGACCAAATTCGGGGCACAGGGCCTATTGGCCTCGCAGCTCGACGCCCGGGAGAAGCGGCAGCGGCGCCGCCCCTTTGGGGGCTAAACGCCCCCCTTGCGGAACTGCGCCCACGGGTGCGGTTCCCGCAGGCTGAACGTGGCATTGGAGAGATCTTCGAATTTCTCTAGCCGGTCGCCCCGCTGCATCATTTCCAGCTTTTCGCCGACCGATTTATTTGGCATCGTGACAAATTGTGTGAGATCTCGGCTCTTTGCGGCACGGGTCGTTTCGAGCTTGTAGGCAAATTTCTGGATCTTGCCCGTCGCCTTGCCGAATTGCAGCCGTTCGGTCGGGCTGTCTGAGAACAGCATATCCTCATAAACGACCGGCGTGTCACCGTTGCCCAGGTTGTCCGCTTCGAACCCCGAGCATTTCGTCATCGTCTCGGCGAGGTCGCGAATATCGAACGCGACGACCTGATTGGCCTCCATCCAGGCGACCGCGGCGCGCATGTGGCGCTCGGCGGCGTTCTGGATCCGCATGACCTGTTGCTCGGCCTTGGCCGTCGAGACCGGCGGGGGCACGTTGGCGCTGTAGCCCTTGATCGAATGGGTGCGCAGATAGCGGTAGACCGCGGCCAGCCGCTCCGGGTCCTTAATCAAGTCTGCCAATTCGCCATAATAATCCTCGTCGGGCTTATTGGCGTGCGTGATCTCCACGGCCACCATGAAAATGCGCCGGTCGCCCTCTTCGATTTCGATGCTGTCGGAATGGTTGGACGACGCGATAATGCGGGCGAAATTCTGCACGCGCTTCGCCCGGGTGCTCTTATCCTCGATTGTAAACCAGTCACCCTCGGGGCCCGCGTCCACCATCTGCTTGAGGGTGCTCGTCACCTGTTGCATCGTGGCGGTGCCCCGGCGGTTGCCCTTGGGCAGCTCGCGCACGGAGATGATCCGGCACCCCTCGACCCCGGCGAACGCGAACCGGGCGGCACCCTCGTTGAACAGCTTGGCGCCGTCCACCGTGCCCCCGGCCGTGTCAGAGCCGTTGAAGATCTTCGTCAGGAGCTGCGCATAGATCGACTTGCCGACGCCGCTGTCACCGACCATGACGAGCATGTGGCCGGGCCGCTTGCCGGTCTGTGCCATGAAGGCAATCGTGGCCAGCTCATAGGCCCACATCTTGCCGAACAGGCGCTCGCCGAATTCGAGGAACCGCTGCACGTCCTCGGCCGACCGTGCCGGGTTGGGGTCAGCTTTGTCCGCCGCGCGAATGACCGCGCTCGGGCTGGACACGTTGAGCTTGCGGATCTGGCGCCCGGTGTCCGGGTTCTCCTCAAGAATGATTTCGCCGTAGCCGAAATTCGGGTTGCGGGTCTCTTCGCGGAAAAAGCATTCCGGGTGTGCCTCATCGAGCACGTTCAGGAATTCCCAGAAATCCTTTTCCTTGTCCCCGTAGGTGCGGCGCAGATCGGGCGTGTAATCCCGACCGTGCCGATTTACAGAAAAGCCCTTAAACCACTTGAACGCGTCCACGGCGACTTCCGGGTCGAACATAACCCGCACGTCCGGCGCGGTCTTTTCCTCGCGCAGGTTCACGTCGCCGAAGATGAAACGGGCGGCGACCTTATCGAGCAAATCGCGGTCGTCGTCTTTGTCCAGGGCCTTTGCCACCTTTACGGCATTGGTTGACAGCTCAGGCCCTCGATCATCAAAATCTTTTGCTGCGGTGTGGTGGATTTTGTTGCGGCGGAATAGCCGTTGGAGACTGTCACCTGAAACCCGCACCGCACGGAGGGATCCCCAGACTTTATCGAAGTAATCGTCGTCACAAAATCCGTCGCTGCTTTCGACGGCCCAAGTACGGACACGGTTCTCGAAATCCGCAGTCGCTCCATCTCGACCAGCGGAAGCACGGATCGCACTGACAACTCCGATAAAGTCATCACGAGTGCGGAAGTTATCAGCAGTGTTAGGCAGGCGAGCGAGGCCAGTAAAAATGTCGTCCAGAGATAACGACGGATCGGCAAGCTCGGGGTCATATTCGCCTCCACTGACGTATGTGCCGCGCTTATTGGTTATCTTGCCACCGGCACGGGAAAGCTCGTGCTCGAAAGCGTCGATAAATCTGTCAATGTCAGCGTCATCGACCGGAAACTCACCAAGCTCGGTCACAACAGCGTCGGAGTAAAGCTTGTCCCCGTCTTGCCAGCCATAGGCATCGCCGCTCGGGTGCGTGCCGTCGATCAGATACTGATTGCCCCGGCCGATGATATCGAGGCCGCTCTCGACGCCGCCGACCTCATAGGTGACGTGGCGGGTGCGCACCGGGGCATTTTTCCAGTCCCGGGCCTTGAACGCGTACAGCAGCCGGTCATTCTTGCCCCGGAGACGCACCGCCGGCCGGAACGTGCCGAATGTCGCCCTGACCGCGGCGTGCACCGCGTCGGCGGCCTCGGGGCTCTGGGCGTCGCTGTCGATAGCCGGATAAGCGGCACCGAGAATGCCGACGTTGCCGGTGGGCCAGTCGAGGAATTTGGTGGCTTCGGCCCGGGACACGCCGCGGGTGAGAATGTCACCGGAGAGCCCGGCCCAGGTGCCCGAATTGGGGTCGTACCGGCCCGGGGCCTTGCCCAGGACGTTTTCGGTGAGGATCGCGGTCTGCCCGATTTTGGCACCGGGCGGTGCAACCGGGATTAAGAATTGTTGAGAAATTCCAGCGTCTGCAAATTTCTTGACAGCGGTGCCGAATGTAGGCGTTGACATTTTGGCGTCTGGCATTACTCTTGACCTATCGCTGCAAGGGTTCCGAACAGAAGTTGCTTCATTCGCACACTGGTCGGTCTTAGGGCGTTCTAACGGGGCGGTGGGTTCGTAGCGGAACCCCCGCCCCCATTCGTTCTAGGAGGGATCGAATACTAGCTGGGCCCCCCGTGGTCCACAAGGGCTCCGTTCCAGGCAAAGCCTACATCGACCCAGCCATTCCGCGGGCGCCCACGGCGGCCCGTAGGGGCCAAGGGGGACCAGATCGACACGGGGGTGCCGTTCGGGAGATCGCGAATGACCCGATTGCCGTCTTTGCTGTAAAGTTTGCACTCGGGCAGTAACGGGTTGACCCGCGGAACAACAGCCACAGCCTCGGCGGTGGTCATTGGCACGTCGTCCCAGGAGCCATTTTCTTGCTCCGTGTGCTCGATCAGCAATTCGATCTCGTGAATAGCCTTGCGTAAGTCTTCGACACCATTTTTGTTCTGCCAACGGCACATGCGTTTAATGACACACCCTTCGAGAAAGCCGAGATTGTTTTTGTTTATGAAATCGATCGGCTGAATTGCAAAATTCTTGTAGTGTGACCCGCCGACTTGCTTGTCTTTCGCGCTCATTTGCCAAACCTCTGTGTGATTTTGGGCTCTGCTTTGATGGGGAAACCTGCGGCCCAAGGTGGCAAGTCTTCTAGGTGGCGCTGGACACGGCGCACCGCCCACTCCCCGTCTTCTGCGGGCACCTCGGCCACGATCTGATCGTGCACCGACAGGACCAGCGGAATTTCATCGTTCTCGATACGCTCCATGCCCCGGAACAGCAGATCCCGGCAGAATGCCTGCACTGCGTTCTCGGTGAGCGTGCCACCCCAGGTCTTCTCGGGGGCCCATTGCTTCGTCTTGGGGTTTATGCCCCAGAACCAAAGAACCGGCCGTGGCCGCCCGGTCCCGAATTTATCCTCATATTTGATAAACGGGGCCTTGTAGAAAAGCCGACGCCTGCTTGGTAGCGCCATTTGTAAATATCCGTGATGTACGCGAAACGCGATTTTCCCGTTCGGAATACTAAAGGTCTCCCCAGGGTGCTGCACTGCCTCAATCGCGGCCCGTTCAAGATCACGCCAACCCGTAGGAATTTCGGCGTAGTCCTCACGGTACGATTGAACCGACCGCTCCGCCAATTCCATTTCCACGGGCTTGCCAAACTTTTCGCATTGGGCTGCGAATTTAGCTTTTCCCATACCGTACCCGCATCCCAAAATAGTCTGTTTGCCGATCCACCGTTCGGCTTCGTCCGCCTTAGTGACCTTTTTATTGAAAATGACACAGGCGATTTCGACATAGGGGTCCCCATCGTTGGCGAAAATCTGCACCAGCTTTTTGCAGTCGAATAGCCACGCGACGCCCCGTGCCTCGACAGCCGAATAATCGGCATCGACAAAGACGTGCCCCGGCTTCGGGATGAAGCACCCGCGAATGGCCTTGGATATTTGTGTTAGTGTGAAGGTTTCGAGCTTTCGGATCGCGGCGTCGAAGTCCTTGAGCACGTCTCGCACGAGGTTTTGAAGCTGGACGCCCATAGAAGTGTAACGGCCAGTAGAAGCACCATGATATACGAAAGCACCATGTACACGGCCATCTTTCGATACGCGGTTGAGAATAGCCAATAATTTCGAAACACTTGCTTTTGCCCCCTCTTGCCGGATCTTGAGTGCGTCGATGACATAGCCGGGCATTGATTTCTCTTCGCCCTCTTTGACAAGCCCGTCCATGTCCTCTTTGCGCAGTGTCAGCAGCTCGACGCCGGTCTCACGCTGCACCCACGCCTTGAGCTGTGCCACCTGGGTCAGGGCCTGCACTTCGCCCCGGGTGATCTCGCGCAGCCGGGCGTTCAGTTCCTCGACGCACTCATTGGCACGCCAGATCAGCCGGCGGATCAGCGGCACGTCCACACCCACGCCGCGGTCGTTTATGACCTCCGTCATGTGATAGTAGGCCGTTTCCTGTGGCGGCATTGGCAGGGTGTTGAATTCGGCGGCCTCCTCCGCAATCACGTCCTGCAAGCAATACTCGCCGAACGCTTGCAGCTTCGCCGGGTCGTCGTCGTACACGAACCCCTCGGGGGTGCGCTTGATCGGCTTGGACAGGCGCCGGATCAGGTTCTTGCCACCCTTGTCCTTGGTCAGTTCCTCGGACAGGCCCAGCGCGGCCCCCAGCTTGTCCAGGGAGCCCGGGAGGGCCAGCCGGCGGGCTCGGGCCGCAGAGCACCGCCACCGGGTGCCACGGGGCACCGGCCAGCCGTAGCGGGGCCCCATGATCTCGCGGACGATCAGGCGCTCGACCGTGGAGTTGTGCGCGTGCAGCAGCACGTCGTTGTCGCCGAGTGCGTCGAGCACCCAGGACGCGGTGTTTTCTGGGGTCCACCAGCCTTGCACAGCACCCCATTTTGCAGCGACGCACAGCACCGACGTGCGCGGGTCCTCCACGTACCGATAAATGCCCACTTCGCGGATATCGAGCGGTGAGCGGGTTTCGAAGTCGATCAGCAGAGGATCCGGCATTTTCAATCCAGCGTGTCAAATTTCTTGAGATTGCCGCATTTCTCACATTGCAGCACGAACCTTCGGCCCATTCGGCCGCTGTCGATCATAGACAATTCATGGACACTCAATATTTTCCATTTATGTGCATGCCCGCGCCACAGCCATTGAACCAACCAAATCATTTTCACCTCCTGACATAATTCGGGCCGCGATAGTCTCCCACCGCGGCCCCATGGCATTAAAGCTTATTCTTTATGCCATTTAGCTCATGCCCTATGCCGAGCATCGCCATGAGTATCCCAAATAGGAACACGCAAACGAAGAATTCACCCATTCCTAATTCCAGTCTTCCCGAGAACGGCCCCGGGGCGCGTCGCGGTCGTCGTCACGAGAGCGGCGGGACGGACGCTCGTCGTCCTCGGGATCCGGCTGACGAGAGCGCGAGGGCCGGGGCTCGTCCTCGGGCTCGTCACGGCGGCTGCGGGCCGGTCGGTCGTCATCGTCACGCGCACTACGCCCCCTGCGGTCATCGTCCCGGTCGCGCGAACCCCGGTCGCGGGATCCACGGTCGTCATCGTCACCACGACGCGATCCGCGCCCGGTGTCGGCATCGTCGTCAGCGGGCCGCCGGGAGCCACGAGCATCCCGGGTGCCCCGGTCGTCTCGATCACTGTCCCGCGGGTCTGAGCGACGATCCTCGCGGCCTCTATCGCGTCCCGAGCGATCATCGTCCCCACGGGCCCGCCGGGGGCGGTCGTCCTCGTCATCAGCGACGGAGGTGCCGGTGCCCGTGCCACGATCATCCTTAGACAGCGGATCGCCGTCCCAATCCTCGAAATCGTTCTTAGCCGGGCCACGTCCGCCGAATTGTTCATCATGATCCAGGAGCTGCACCGAGTTCAGATAGACGCCCACGCCCTTGGACTTGTTGTCATAGGCGCGAATGCTCACGGAGATGCGGCACCACCGGCCGCCGTACACCTCGCGCGGGTTCGTGACATGGTTGCGCTGGGCGTCCACGATCCCAACGGGGTCTTTCGACCCCGCGACGATGAATTTCCAGCCAGCCTTGTAGCCCTCATAATCCTTTTCAGTGCAGTCGCGCACCACCATGTCGGGCGTGCGGTCGTTACGGCCGCGGGGCCAGTTCTTTTTGTCCTCGCCGAACATCTCCTCGAAAACGTCGTAAAGCGCGTCTTTGAACTTCTTGAAATCGGTGCCCGGCGGATAAAGGAAATTCGCCTTGTAGCGCGGCCCGCCGTCCGTATCCTCGGGCTCAAACAGCTTCGGGAATGACATGCGGCACGGGGGTAGCATGACCTTTAGGGTGAGTTGTTCGTTTGCTTTTGCCATTTTAGCCTCTCAGATTAGAACTGCGGGACGGGAGAAGCGGTCAGATACGTCGGCGCATGCCAACGAATATACTGAGCCGCACGGATGAACGCGATTTTAGACACGCTGCACACTGCGAGCCGTGCCGTTCGCGAACCTTGATAATAGGGATAGGTGCGGCCCTTCAGGGGAATGTGCGCGTGCGACATTAAATTGGCATCGAGCTGCGCCTTTTTCGCCTTGCGGGTCGCGGCGGCCTTTTTCGCGGCTTCGCTGCGCTTGGCCCGCGCCTCTTCGGACCATTTCATATCGGGCCCAAAAGCCTCTTTATCCGGCATGATTTTCTCTCGGGAAATGCCCGGTAGCGCGGGCACGTCCTAACTTAGTCCTGCGTTTCTTCGTCGTCAACTGCGAAATCCGCACCGGGCTCCATTTTAATTCCGGGCCTCGGATCGCTCTCGGGCACAATTGTCAGGCCCCCGGGCTTTTTGACAATGTGCGGCTCGAAATCGAATTTCATTTTTGTCAGCTTGGCCGCCTTTTTAATGGCAGCCGGGGAAAGCGGGGTTTCCTTGTAAAACGAGAAAAGTGCCCCTGCGTTATAAAGGGCCTCCTCTACCTTGTCGAAATCCACCCACTGCTGCGTCTGGCGTTTTGTCACGAGCTTAAAGCCAGGAATGTCGTGGCCTTGTTCCAGGGCAGAGCGGATCTTGGCACGGATCCCGGCGACGTGGGCAGAGATCAATTCAGCCTCGGCTAGGATCTCTGCCCATTCGTGAAAAGGGAACAGGTTCTCCGGGGCGAAATCCATCTGTGCCCGCTTCACGGCCTCGCGCCGAAGCTCGGGGCACGCGCCCTTGGCCGGGCAGAACTTGCACCACTCGCCGGCCGCAAGGGCCTCGTCGCCGGCCTCGATAGCGTCGATAGCCTTGCACAGGTCCTGCAGGAACTCCTCAAGCTCCTCCACCTCGACCACGGTGCTCTGCGGCCGGTCATAGACCTTGGGCTGCACGATGGTGAGCTTGAGGCGATCGATCCCCACGGCACCCGGATCGAAGTGCCAGGGGGCCACGGGGGCACCGAGCCGTGCCAGCATGAGCAACAGGTACGATCCGAGTTGCGGGTTTATCCGGCCCTGGCGGTCGCGCACGTACACCGGCACGGCGCCGGCCTTGAGGTCCACGAACCGAAGCTCTCGGCGGGTGTAATTCACGACGGCGAAATCCCCGGTGCCGAAGAATTTCTTGCTGATCCCGGGGGCGTGCATCCGGGCTTCCGTGTAGGCAACCCAATCGTCGCCGGCTTGGTCTGTCAAAATGCTTTCGCAGAATTCGGTGTATTCCTCGACAATGAGCTTTTGCTCATCTGACAAATCCCGGCACGCCTCGGCGAACGTGGCCTTGCCGGTCAGGATCTTATCGGACGCCTCGTGGCACTGCGTGCCTTCCAGGGCATAGATCGAGGTCGTGCCCTTGAGACCACGGGACAAGCGAATGCTGCCGTGACAGCGCATCCAGCGATAAGCAGCCGATGGCGCATATTCGGCATGTGCGCGTGCCCCGTGGTCTGCCATTTTCAGAACCTCGAAATGCGGTCGTCAAGGATTTCCAGATATGGCTGCATAACCGAAAGCTGATTGTGCAACAGACCTAGTTCAAGCGCGTCTACCGGGGGATTACACGATAGAAAATCACTTAGCTTTCTTACCTTTTCGGCAAGCTCGTCGCGCTCCTGGCGCACGCGATCTTTGTAATCGTCCATGACATTCTCCGAACGAAAAAGGGCCGGCAAGATGCCGACCCCTCGACCCCGTGGGGCCTGTTACCGCTTCACACCGTGCTTGATGCGGGCGGCGTCCCTGAGCAAGGCGCGAGCGGCCTTGTCGTAGTCGTCGGGGTGGACGTTGGCCAGTGAGCCTTCGCCCGTGGCCCCCTTGAGCACCGTCAGGGTGAGCGCCCGGTCGCCGGACTGCTCATAGTGCTGTGACAGGATTTCGCCCATCGCGCCGCGGTCCAGGGGGCCTTCCGGCATCAGGCTGTCCGGCCACTCCGTGTCGTCGGGTTCCTTGGCGTAATGGGCCTCAAGCTCGTCTCGGGTGAGCTTGGAACCCTTCGCCTTGCCCGCAGGAGGAGCGGCCGGCTCGTCGTCCCATTCGTCGGCGGCGGGCTTTACCCGAGCCGCGTCTGGATCGCGCCGTTCAGCTCCTCGATCCGAGCCAGCGCCTCGTGCCCGGCCTTCGCCTTCGCCGCGGCCTTGGCCAGTTCCTTCGTCAGCTCCGCGAGGCTCATCTCGCCGATTTCCTTCACCTCGGCCGGGGCCTTCGGCGTCGCGTTCGGGTTGGCCGGCGGACGGCCCCGACGCTTCGGCTGCTCGCTTCCCGCTTCCTGCGGGGCGTCCGCGCTTGCGCTTGGGCTCGTCGGCTCCGTCTTCGGCACCGGCGGGCTCTGCGGGCCGGGCGTCCTCTTCGAAGTCGCCGCGGGCGCGGTCGTTGGCTTCGTCTCGGCCGGCTCGTCCCAGGTCGCGGCGGGGGTCGGGCTGTTGGACATTGGATTTTGCCTCGGTGTCAACCGGGAAAGGCCCGGAATAGGTTACATGGAAATCGGTACCCTTGTGGTCCGCAATCACAGACCGCACGGCAACGATGAAATCACCCAGCTGGGTGATTGAACTCGTTGGCAATTCCAACGAGATTACACACTTGGTTTTTGCCATTTTCGCGCCTCAGTCAAGAGCCCGGGAGATAATTTCCGCATTTCGTTTGAGCACGCGGGCCACGCGCTCGTCAACGGAACCGTGAAGGCTTAGGAAAGAATGGTACGTGTCGGATCGTTGTCCGCGACGGAAAAGCCGGTGCAGCGCCTGCTTATTGTGCCGGTAGGCCCAACTTGCCTCCATGAATATTCCACGGTGCGCGGCATGTTGAAGACCGTCCGTGCCAGTGCCAATAGCTCCGATTTGTCCGCACAAAACACGACAACCGGGGTCACGAAGGAAACGATCTCGCGCCGCATCTTTGGCCTTCTGTGTAATGCCGCCGTAAATCAGCGGGGCCTTGAGCCGCTTGGCGAGTGCCGCCATGGGCTCACGGTGCCAGCCATAAACGACGATTTTTCCGGGTTGGGTCGCAAGCTCGAATTGCACCATGTCAGCGGTAGGTACAACTTTCGCCACGGCGATATTATGCCGAAGCTGCGCCATGTCCAGCCCCGAATGGCTATTTAGCCATTTTAATTTATCGGCCTCGCTTACGGTATCATCCCTGAGCACGCTCTCAAGTGTCTCGTATAATTCGAGGACCCTAGCATCCAACCCATTAAGCAATTTTGACAATGAGCCTCGTAATGAGATTGTGTCAGTGACATTCCCCCCGCTATGGACTTCCGAAAGGCGGACTTTATCGAGGAATGGCCCGAGCCGGGATCGCAAGTCGGGCACGTTCTGAGCGTCAACGATTTTCTCTCCGAAACGCGTGGTTTCGACCACACAGAACTCATTCTCCCACTCCCTCTCCGTCATGTAGCCGCCCTGCCGGTGCCCCTCGGGCCGGCGTGTCGCCTCGGGGAACACTCGTGACAGAATTGGAAAAATCTCGTTGGGAAACGTGAAAGGCGTTCCGGAGAGCAACCAAGTAGCTTTCGAGGCCCGTACCAGTGCGCCACGCGAGAACTGCGTTTTCCCAAGGATCGCCTGGGTACGCGTCGCCGTCTGGCGGATTAGATAATGGCATTCGTCTATGGCGATGTTCTCCCATTTCATCCCCCGTAATTGCCGCCAGCGCGGCTCGTGTGACACGAATTCGTAACTGGCAATCAGGAAATTGTAATTGGCAAATACCTGCTTGGGGATCGGTGCGTCCAAGCCGTCTTCGCCGAGCACGTAGGGGTTCAGTTCTTCGCCCCCGTGCTCCGTGACGGCATCCCACCACTGATCCCGAAGGTGAGCCGGGACAATGCACAGCGTTGAGCCACCACAGCGCCGGGCCGCCTCGACTACAGGCCAAGTCTTGCCAACGCCCGGGTCCCAGACAAGCATATACGAGCCGCGGCACATCTGGCGCACGGCTCGCAATTGGTGCTCGTCGGGTCGAAAATCTGTCACGGTTCTAACCCTGCCCACAGGACATGGCCGGCGTTCCAGTCCTCAACATCGCGACCGTCGTGAGGATAAGACAGTGTGCGCGATCCGCAGCGTGAGCACTCGACAAACGACCACACGTCAACGTCGCTCGTGTCATCGTCGGGGTAGTACGTCTCGACTTCGCACCAAGCTGCGCCGCCACAGACTAGGCACGGCTTCAATAGATCACTCACGGTTCAAAACGAATACTGCGGAGAGCACTCCGGCGACCAATGCACCAAGCGGTGCGCCAAGGGGGCCGAGCGCAGCGGCACCGGCCAGTGCGCCGATGACCGACGCCCCGATGTAAACGAGGACCATAGCAGCCTCACAGATTGTCAGGGAGAGGGCGGTAGCGCGCCCGATGGTGAAACGGGGCCCGTGGGCCCCGCTTGGTGTCGTCGGCCTCTGGCGACCCCTTAGCCGCGGTCGCGCTTGATCCGGTACAGCTTGCCGGTGTCACCGTGGTGCTGCATGCCCGGGGCGGTGCCCTCCTCCACCTTGCCGGCCTTCACGAGGGCCTTGAGGGTGATGGCGTGCACGCCGAGCTGCGAGAGCGAGCGCCAGCCGGCCGATCGCTCGTGGGCGACCCGCTTCTGATCGACAACCTCGTCTTCGGCGTCCTTGGGGCGCCGGAACGCGGCCACGTCCTGCTTGTCAGCCTCGGATAGGCTACGGTGGATCTCGCTCACGAGCTTCTGATCGAGCGCCGCGAGCGGATCGGGCTTGGGGGCATTGCCGGCCATGTCGGAACCGCGGTCGCCGGGCTGGGTGTGCGCGTCGGACTGCGCCTGGGTCACGCCCGGGTTGAGGGTGCCCGACACGGCGTCGCGGCCTTCCTCGGCCTCGCGCGTGGTCTGCATGTTGGTGAGTTCGGCACGGCGGGCCGCCTCGTCCAACTCCTGTTCCTCGAACGCCGCATCGTTCGGATCCTGGGCCTGGGCGAAGCCGGTGCCCGCGTCGGCCGGATCGTCCCACTCGGACTGCGGCTTGGTGGCCGCACCGCCCTTGGGCCTGCCCGCAGCGGCACACAGCACAGCGGTCAGGAGGTATGGGGTCAAAAGCATGTGTCGCATGGGTGTCATTCCTTCGAAGGTTTCGGGATGGGAGCCCCGTGCCCGATATAGCACGGTCAGGGGTGCGTGCCAGTTATT
>Ga0265780_10004916_pt1 | contig 17072 bp, 14 predicted proteins | sample P1T30metagenome_FD_192432 | JGI IMG/M metagenome (GOLD analysis project Ga0265780, IMG submission 192432) | Plant litter microbial communities from East Loma Ridge, Irvine, California - P1 T30 | ecosystem: Environmental > Terrestrial > Plant litter > Unclassified | place: USA: California... | reverse complement strand
ATATCTCGTGTCGGAAATCCAGGAGGTCTATCGTCTCCAGGGCGTGAAGATCAACGACAAGCACATCGAGACGATCGTTCGTCAGATGCTGCAGAAGGTCGAGATCACCGACGGCGGCGACACCACGTTGCTCGCCGGCGAGCAGGTCGATCGCGACGAGATGGACGAGATCAACTCGAAGATCGACAAGAAGGAGCGTCCGGCACAGGGCAAGCCGGTCCTGCTCGGCATCACCAAGGCGTCGCTGCAGACCCGCAGCTTCATCTCGGCGGCGTCGTTCCAGGAGACCACGCGAGTCCTCACCGAAGCATCGGTGCAGGGCAAGAAAGACACGCTGACGGGGCTCAAGGAGAACGTCATCGTGGGTCGCCTGATCCCGGCGGGTACGGGTGCGGGGCTCAACCGCCTGCGCGTCACCGCTTCGTCGCGCGATGCGGCGTTGCGGGTCCAGCAGCGGCGTCTCGCCGAGGTTGCGATCGTCGCGCCGAACTCGGCGAAGGAAGAGCATGAGGCAGAGCTCGCGCGGTCCGCGCGCGACTCAGGGGGTGCCGGGAGCGATCCGCTCGCAGCCGTCACCACCAGCGGTCATGGCACCGATGCCGATGCGGGCGAGTATCTGAACAAGGAGTAAGCTCCGCGTTCGGGTCTTGCGCCTGAAGTCACAATAAAAGCCGTCGACCGGGTTCGGTCGGCGGCTTTTTTGTACGTAGTTGTCGTGGCTTGGAATTTTACGCGCGGAGTGCCGCCGTACGCCATTCAGCCTTGGTTCAGTGGTCGCAAATTGATCGCCAATTCACGGTGATTTCAAACCAATCGGCGGCATCGGTACGGTTCATTCTTTTGGCGGAAAACACCACGAGAGATGAGCCTGTCCTGGATGCAGAATTGCTAGATCGTTGATATATTGCGCTTTTGTGCCAGCGTGCGTTTCACCCATGAATGGTGTCACCAAATTTACGCATGGATTTACTGTTTCTCCTTCGTTACGCCACCCCTGCCGAACCGGTCAGTAGAGCATACCAATGCCGGACCACCGCTCGGCACAGTGGCTGCCCCGTCACCGACGGGGCTTCGGGCTTCGTGCGGAGACGCTCCGCCGGGCCGCTCCAAAGGGGTGGGTTTGATGCGTATGTATACCGGACTATTGAGTTCCACGGTTCTCGCCGGGCTGATCGCCCTGCCCGCAGCGGCGCAAACCACGCCTCCCGAAACGCCCGCCGCACCTGCCCAGGCACCTGCTGCCGAAACCGCCGACGGCGACATCGTCGTGACGGGCCTGCGCGAAAGCCTTCGCAGCGCGATTTCGGTCAAGCGCAAGGCGAACGCCGTCGTCGACGTCATCACGTCCGAGGCGATCGGCAAGTTCCCGGATCGCAACGTCGCGGAATCGCTGTCGCACATCCCGGGCGTCAGCATCGATCGTCGCTTCGGCGAAGGCGAAAAGGTCGCGATCCTCGGCACCGATCCCGCGCTCAACCGCATGTTGCTCGATGGCCACGCGCTCGCGTCCGCCGACTGGGGCGGCAACGACAACGACCCGTCGAGCCGTACCTTCAACTATTCGCTGCTCGCGCCCGAACTGGTCGAGCGGCTCGAAGTCTACAAGTCGCCCGAACCGCGGATCGAGGAAGGCAGCCTCGGCGGTACCGTCATCGTCCGCACGCGCCGTCCGCTCGACACCCCCGCCAATTCGGTCTTCGCGTCGGGCGGCTACACGTACAATGATCGCTCCGACAAGGGGAACATCCGCGGCTCCGGTCTCTACAGCTGGAAGAACAAGTCCGACACGTTCGGCTTCCTCGTCGCCGCGACCTATGACAAGCAAAGCCTGACCCGCGCCGGCGTCGAGTTCTTCGGTTACGACAACGTCGCGCCCAACGCCGACGGCACTTACAACAGCCCGTTCGTCAATCGCGCCGCCGACGGCACGCTGAGCCTTAAGAGCCCCGGCGCGACGATCAACGGCGGGACGATCTCCGACCTGTACAAGGCCGCATCCCCGTTCGGCATCAACTACGCCTATTTCCAGCAGACGCGTGAGCGCGCGAGCGTGTCGGGCACGGTCCAGTACCGCCCGGTGCAGAACCTGACGCTGACGCTCAACGGGCTGCACATCGACGGCAATTACAACAACTACAGCCAGTCGATGTACACGATCCCCGGCGCATGGACGGGTGACGTGCTGACCTCGGCGACGATTGCCAACGGCACGGTGACCGGTGCCTCGTTCGCGGGCGCGAAGAGCCAGAGCGCGCAGCTCGATACGCTGGTCCGCAAGACCAAGCTCAAGACCGACAACATCAACCTGTTCGCCGATTGGGAAGGCTCGGGCGGCGCGAAGATTTCGGTCTCTGGCGGCTGGAGCAAGGCGAAGGGCGGGCGCAATCCGGAATATCTGTTCAACGTCCAGACCAAGCTGCCGTACAGCTACGCCTTCACGCCCAACTCGGCGACGGTGAACTTCGTTGGTGATCCGACGAATGCCGCGAACTATTTCACCAACCCGAACAACAATCCCGCGCAGATCGAGGGCCGTCCGGTCATCGTCAACGGCACGCAGCTCAACGGCGCGCAGATCGGTGGACAGGATTTCAGCGTCACCACCGACCGCGACATCTTCGGCGGCTATGATGCGACCATCCCGGTCTCGTTCGGGCCGTTCACCGAAGTGCTGCTCGGATCGCGCGTCACCGATCACCTCAACCGGATCGATGGCCGCGGCATCAACACCTATCTGACCACCTCGCAGCTGGCATCGGGACTGGGCGTTCCGACCCTTGCCACGCCGGGCGGCACGTTCAGCGGAAGCGGCGGCGGCGGCAATGCCACGCAATATCTAAACCTGCCGGAACAGTCGGTGATCGACATCCTGGCCAACGCGATCAACACGCCGCTGATCACCAAGCTCGGCGCGACCACCAGCGTCAAGGAAACCGTCGCGGCATCGTATCTGCAGGCCAACTTCAACCAGGGTGGCTTCCGCGGCAACATCGGCGGGCGTCTTGTCTATACCCGCGACGTTTCCAACTATGCGCTGACGCTGCCGACTGCGGCCAACCCGACCCCCGCCCCGGTGCCGACGACCTCGACGACCGATTATCTGAAGTTCCTGCCGAGCCTCAACATCGCTTATGAAGCGAGCCAGCAGCTGATCTTCCGTGGTGCGGTCGCGAAGGTCATCTCGCGTCCGCGCTACCAGGATCTGGCGGCGTCGATCACGCAGAACGATACGACTTTCGATGCGGGCGGCGGCAACCCCGACCTCAAGCCGTATGAGTCGGTTAATTACGAACTGACCGCGGAATATTATCCGCGTGCCGGGTCGCTGCTGGCGGTCGAACTGTTCCGTCGTGAAATCTCGAACTACATCATCAACTTCCGTCAGCAGGGCGTGACGCTGTTCAACTCGCTGACCGGGCAGCTCGACAACCGCTACAACGTCTCGCGGCCGGTCAACGGCGGCAAGGCGACCGTCAACGGCGTGCTGGTGTCGGGCCAGGCGGAAATCTGGGGTGGATTCGGGCTTCAGGCGAACTATTCGTACCAGGACAGCAGCACCTCCTCGGTCGACGTGACGGGCACCCAGCTCAACCTGCCGTATCTGTCCAAGCACACCGTCAACGTGATCCCGTATTTCGAGAAGGGACCGTTCCAGGCGCGGCTGAGCTACAATTACCGCTCGTCCTATTTCCGCACGATCGGCCGCCTGGGTTCGCGCGAGATGGTCGCGCCGTACAACCAGATCGATCTGTCGGCGAGCTTCAAGCTCAACGAGGCGATCACCTTCACCGCTAACGCGCAGAACCTGCTCGACGAGACGTACCTGCAGTATAACGGTACGCCGGATCGCCCGACTGCTTTCTACAAGAACGGCCGGACCTTCGTTGGATCGGTGTCGTTCCGCCTGTAAGCATCGATCGATCGCTGTGCGTCGCCGCCGTCCGGACCCTGTCCGGGCGGCGGTTTCGTTATGCGCGGCTTGCGGCTAGGACTGGGGGATGGCGCGCCTGATCCTGCTCAACAAACCCTATGACGTCCTGTCGCAATTCACCGACGCGAAGTCCCCTACCCCGCGCGCGACGCTGTCCGACTATGTTGCGGTGCCGGGGGTGTATCCCGCGGGGCGGCTGGACCGTGACAGTGAGGGGCTGATGCTGCTGACCGACGATGGGCGATTGCAGGCGCGGATCGCGGACCCGAAGTTCAAGCTGCCCAAGACCTATCTGATACAGGTCGAGGGGGATCCGGATGATGCTTCCCTTTCGCCGCTCCGCAAGGGCGTGCTGCTTAAGGACGGGATGACGCTGCCGGCGGAGGTGGAGCGGATTGCTGATCCGGAATTATGGCCGCGGGACCCGCCGGTGCGGTTTCGCAAGAGCGTGCCGGATGGGTGGATTTCGCTGACGATCCGCGAGGGGCGTAATCGGCAGGTTCGGCGGATGACCGCTGCGGTGGGGTTTCCGACCTTGCGGCTGGTAAGGTGGCGGATCGGGGAGTGGACGATCGAGGGGCTGGCGCCGGGGGAGATGCGGGAGGTTGTTGTCTGAGGTTGGTTCTCGGTGAGACACTGCCCCACCCCCAACCCCTCCCCTGAAGGGGAGGGGAGATTCTTTCTTCTTAAGCCCCTCCCCTTCAGGGGAGGGGTTGGGGTGGGGCCGTGCAGCCAAACCACTCGCGCAATCTCGATTACCCAGAAAGCGCCACAGCCCGCTCCCGCAACCGCTCGATCGCCGCCGCATGGATCCCCGGCACGCACGTAACCACTCCGAAAGCCTGCGCCCGCGGCGTATTGAACGCCAGCGCCTGCCCCAAAGCATCGCTAACCCGCGCCCCAGCCTCCGCAGCAATCAGCACGGCGGCAGCGACATCCCACTCCCACCCCCAGCGCAAGGTCGCGACCAGATCCGCCTCATCCGCGGCAACCATCGCGATCCGGAGCGCGATCGAATTGGGTTTCGCCACCGCCACCAGATCGCGATCGACCTTGGGCAAGGCATCGGTCGGCACACGCGACCCGCTAAATGCTTCCCGATTCCCGACCGCAATGCGCACACCGTTGCGCCACGCCCCCTGCCCCAGTTCCGCGCGAAACACCTGCCCGCGCGCCGCGGCATCGAGCACCCCGATCACCGGCTGCCCCTGATCGACCAGCGCGACCGACACCGCCCAGCCATCACGCCCGCGGATATAGTCGCGCGTCCCGTCGATCGGATCGACCACCCACAGCCGCGAACAGCCAAGACGATCCGGATTGTCGGCAGTCTCCTCCGACAGCCATCCCGCATCGGGCAGCAACGCCGACAGGCGTTCGCGCAGGAAAGCATTCACTTCCAGGTCGACCGCGCAGACCGGATCGCCCGGCGCCTTCTCCCAGCGCGCAAAATCGGTCCGCCACTGGCGTAACGCCAGCGCCCCCGCTTCCGCCGCGATCGCCGCAACCGCGTCCGCCAGACCGGGTTCAACCACTGGCGACGGTCATCCCCTCGACCCGGATTGTCGGAACGTTGGTTCCATAACGAAACTCGAGATCATTGGCCGGGGTCAGGTTGCGATACATCTCGCGCAGATTGCCCGCGATCGTAAACTCGGCGACCGGCCCGGCGATCTGCCCGTCGACGATCCGGAACCCCGCCGCGCCGCGCGAATAATCGCCGGTCACGCCGTTGACGCCCATCCCGATCAGTTCGGTGACATAGACGCCATTGGCGATGTCGCCGATCAGCGTCTGCACCGGCATCTTGCCCGCGACCATGTGGAGGTTGCTCGGCGAAACGCCCGGCGCGCCCCCGACGCCACGGGCGGCATGGCCGGTCGGCTCAAGCCCCAATTGCCGCGCCGACGCACTGTCGAGCAGCCACGCCTCCAGCATCCCATGCTCGATGATCGCGCACGGGCTGACCGGCAGCCCCTCGCCATCGAACGGGCGCGAGCGCAGCCCGTGCGGACGATGCGGATCATCGAGGATGGTCACGCCTTCCGAAAACACTTGAGTCCCCAGCGCGTCGAGCAGGAAACTCGTCTTGCGCGTGATCGAAGCGCCGGAAATCGCGCCGACCATATGGCCAAGCAGGCTCGACCCGACGCGCGGATCGTACACCACCGACATCGGCCCGCTCGCAAGACGTCCGGGATTGACCCGCGCCACCGCGCGCTCGCCTGCCTTGGTGCCGATCGCCTCGGGGGCTTCCAGCGCACGCCGGTGCCGGGCGGAGCTGTACGCATAATCGCGCACCATCTCGCCGCCGCCCTCGGTCGTCCCCGCAAGGACGCTCGCGGACAAGCCGTAGCCGGTCGCCGCATAGGCCGCGGCAAACCCGTGGCTGGTCGCGAGTGCCCAGATCGACCGCGATCCGCTGGCCGAGCCGCCTTCGCTGTTGGTAACGCCCGGCACTGCGCGCGCGGCGTCTTCCGCCGCCTGCGCCGCTTCGCGCAAGCTCTCGGGCGAAACGTCCCCGCCATCGTCGAGGTCGAGCAACGGTGGTGCGCCGTGCATCAGGCGCTCTTTCGGCGCGAGTCCGGCCCAGGCGTCTTCGGGTGCTTCGCGCGCCATCGCCACGGCCCGCTCGACCAGGGCGGTGATCGAGTCTTCCGAAAGGTCGGAGGTGGAAACGCTGGCAGAGCGCTTGCCGACGAAGACGCGCAAGCCAAAATCCGCGCTCTCCGAGCGCCCGACATCCTCGAGTGCGCCAAGCCGGACGGATATGTCGAGCGACATGTCGGCTGCATATACGGCGTCGGCGGCGTCTGCGCCCGCAGCGGCGGCACGGGCAACGATATCGGCGGCGCGATCCTGCGCTTGTTCTGGTGTCAGCATCCGCCGGACTTAAGGTGTCCCACCGCGCGATGCTAGAGCGGTTTCGCGCGACACCGCCACCCTGTCAGACCGTCGTCCCCACCACGACACAAGCGAGGAACACCAGCAACCCGGCAAAACGGTTGGACCGGAACCGCGCAAGCGCGCCTGCGCCATCATCGGGCGACAGCGTGGCCACCTGCCACGCGAAGTGCACCGCCACCGGCAGCAACGCCGCCACCGCAAGCCAGTCGGGACGCAACGTCCAGATCGCGCCGGCCCACAACACCAGCGCGGCGCCATAGAACGCCGCCACGCCGGCGCGTACCTGGCTTCCCATCCGCAATGCCGACGAGCGGACGCCGATCAACGCGTCGTCCTCACGGTCCTGCAGCGCGTAGATCGTGTCATAGCCAACGACCCAGCAGATCGATCCGGCGTACAGCAGCAGCCCCGGCAGTGAGAGCGTCCGCGTGATCTCCGCCCAACCGACCAGCGCCGCCCAGGAGAACACCAGTCCGAGCCAGATCTGTGGCCACCACGTGATCCGCTTCATGAACGGATAGGCCGCGACCGGGGCTAGGCTGCTCAGCGCAATCACCGCCGCAAACCAGTGCAATTGCAGCAGCACCATCAGCCCGATCAGGCACAACAGCACCAACCATGCCGCCGCCGCCTTGACCGACACCGCCCCGCTGGCGAGCGGACGACTGCGGGTACGCGCGACCTGCCGGTCGAGATCGCGGTCGACGATGTCATTGAAGACGCAACCCGCACCGCGCATCACGATGCTCCCGAGCAACACCCAGAGGATCAGGTCCCACCGCTCGATCGCTGCGCCGGCCAGCGCGATGCTCCACGCGCCCGGCCAGAACAGCAGCCACCAGCCGATCGGCCGATCGAACCGCGCGAGCAGCGCGAACGGCCGCGCGCGCGCGGGCAACACCCCGATCATCCCGCGGTGTTCGGTATCGGGAGTAAGATCGGACGCGGAGGGATCGGATACGGACATTGCGCTGCCGTAGCGAAGAGTGCGGGGCGGGGAAATGCATGGCAGCGTCGACGCCATCACGAAAAAGGCCCCCGACCCGAGGGGCGGAGGCCTTTCGCATGCGTCAGAGCGCGTGCGTTACTTCTCGTCGTCCTTGACGCCGATCGTCGGGACCGAGACGGTCTCCTTCTCGGTCTTGACCTTGGGGACGTCGACCGTCTTCTCCGACGTACCGACGACGACTTCCTTCGAGTCCATGTCGACCTTCGGCAGCTCGCCGCCCTTGACCGAAACCTCGGGGAGTGCACCGTCCTTGGTCACGTTCGCGCTCCAGAATCCCGTTGCGAACAACAGGCCGACGACAACCGCGATCACCACGAGGACGATCAGGAGCGTGCGGCCGGCACCGCTGCGCTTCTCGATAACGGGGTCGGTGCGGCGATAATCGGACATGGTCTACTCCCTTGGATACGTTCTGTAATGACGATGCTGAAACGAGAAATACGACGAGTGGTTCCGTCAAATGGACGAACGCCCGGCGCAGAATGATGGTTACTCCTTGAGTAACCTTGCGTTTCTCCCAACGTGGGGGTGGAGCCGGCGGACATCCGGGGGCAACATTGCGCCTCGCTTTCGCCACCAGTTCCGGTCAGGGTCATGGCCATGGCCCCGGCGGACGAACCGCACCTATCGGCTCATCGTACAGCCGATCCCCATTCGACGGTCCCGGAGAACCCCGCCCTTGGTCCATCTTTCCGTCGCGATCGGACGCTTTTTCGAAGCATTGCTGTGGGCATTGGCGCGCAGCGTCGGGATGGTCGCGGCGTGGGTAGTCCTGGGCGCGATCGCGATCGCGCTGGTGTTTGTCCTGATTCGCGCCGGGCTTAGGCGGCGGTAGATTTTGCGGGCTGAATGAGGTCCCAGCGGTTGCCGTAAGGGTCCTCGAAGACCGCAACGATACCGTACGGCTCATGCCGTGGGGCTTCGACGAAGATTACGCCGCTGGCGACATAGGCCTGATGATCGCGCGCGAAATCGTCCGTTTCGAGAAACAGGAAGACGCGACCGCCACTCTGCTCCCCGATCGCAACGCGCTGCCGCGCCGTCGCGGCACGCGCCAGGAGAAGACCGCCACCGCCGCCCCCGTTGGGCGCGACCACGACCCAGCGCTTGTCCGCGCTCAGCCGTCGATCCTCGCGCAGGTCGAACCCCAACCGCCCGACATAGAAGGCGATCGCGGTATCGTAATCGTCGACCAGCACCGCGGTCAGTGCGATTCGTTGCGCCATCACAGCGTCCTTCGACTCGAGAGGTTCACGCCAGCGCCGCCAGCAGCGCTGCGCGCACATGGTCCTTGGGCCGGCCGAAGCCATGGAGCAGCGCGCACAGCTCCTGCCGATCGGGTGCGAAGACGTCGACTCCGCCGACGTCGAACCGCTCGCGCGTTTCGGGTCGAACCGGCTGCCAGCCGTTCTCCGTCCGATAGCGGAACCCCGCCATGAACTCGACCGGAAGCGGCGGGACCGTCCATGTTGCGAACAGGTCGGATCGGAACTGTGCAGGGTTCGCTTTGGGGTCCGCTGCGATCCCGAGGGAAGCGAACAGCCTCGCAGCATCGCCCAGGCTGAGCAGCACGTCGACATCGCCGACGTCGTCGAGTTCCACGCCGTGGAGCGCGACCGCCGCGCTGGCGATGACCCACCACGGATCGTGCGCGACCCGCATCACCTCGCCGACCGTGCGCAGCGTCAGGGACAAGGAGGCGTCAAGCATCGTGCGTCTATCCCCCCGCCCCCGGATTACGGATCCTACCCTCAGTACGCTAGCGTATCTGGGCTGGTCGCGACATGGCTACGTTGGGACGGGATACCGGGAACGGCACACGACGGGATATTGAAGGTCGGTGCGGTTAGCAGTGGAGCGGGTAACGGGAATCGAACCCGTGTATTCAGCTTGGAAGGCTGCTGTACTACCATTGTACTATACCCGCATGGTACTGAGACCAAACGATTATCACTACTTTTGCACTAGTCATTACGACATCGGAGAAGTCGAAATTCCGACTTTCGAAATAATCTGGCGCGGGCAGTCCGATAGCTTGGCCCCGATCGTGATGCAAGGTCGGCGCTTCATGCACTGGCTTTTTTCCCGCCGGTCGCGCGCGCATCGCGTTCGGCTCTAAGCATGATCGCGCGCGTTCGCCGTTCGGTGTTGTCGGCGCTCGCCCAGGTCATGTTGTCGCGCTCGTCGGCGGCGACGGGCACCTCGACCCATACCCGGGTCTTCCCCTGCCGGACGCGGATCCCCATCACACGCCCGTCGCTCGACATCGATGCCAGCGAGGCAAACACCTCGGCGTCCATCTTGTATTGCCGCTCGCCAGGTTGCCCGGGGTGGATGCGGTTCTTCTATCTGCATGGCGTCTATCGGCGAATGCGGACAGAAGATTGCGCGGATCGGCGGAACGCGATCGATCGGTCGCGGCGTTAGGAAGCGGCTGTTTGCGGCGATGGTTCAAGGGCAGCGTCGAGCATGGCTGTCCAGACGGCGACGTACTGATCGCTCTTCCTATCCGATTGGTTTCAAACGTAACCTCGCAACTAGTGCGAGGCCTTGACCGGCAAGGCGGTGATCAGCGGCAGGGAAAACCCCGGCTGGTCGATCACCTGACAATCATAGCCGATCTCCGTCAGGAATCTGATGATCGGCTTGGACGTGATCTGGCGATCGATGTAATGCGGCTCGATGATCATCCGCGGGCGGTACTTCATCAGGAACTCGGCGCTCCCCAGGATGGTGGCCAGTTCCGCGCCCTCGATGTCCATCTTGATGAAGTCGACCCGATCCAGGTCATTGGTTGCCACCAATTCGTCGAACGTGACGCACTGCACGTCAACCATCGTGCCCCGGTGTTTGCCGACGATCGATGACAGCGACGAACCCATCGACCCCTCCGAGCTGAGCTGGAGCACCCCGGGCTTGTCCGATATGGCCGCGGCGACGAGGCTGATGTTGTCCAGCCCGTTCACGCGATAGTTGCTAGCGACATTCTCTTCGCAGGCCGTGAAGTTCTTCGGATCGGGTTCGAGAGCAACGACCCGGCCCGTGTTCGTGACGGACTTCGAAAACGCGATGCTGGTCAGGGCAGAATAGGCACCCAGATCGAGCACCGTCTGTCCCGGCTGCAATTCGGCGAAATCGAGATATTGCTCGATGCTGCTAAATGCTTCCGTCAGGCTCGGGCACATGATGGGGAAGTCTGGGAACCCGATCACGCGTTGCAGGCGTGGCGTCGAGAAGTCCACGATCTGGTGCGCCTTGCCTTCAAACTGCATGATGGAAGGCTCGGACGAATAGAAGAAATAATCGAACGATTGGATCATATCGATCAGGTAGATGTAGTTCGAGCGGGAGATTCGCAATATCGAGCGATCCGCCGCTCTGATAACGTCGATGTACCGTGCGGACTGCGCAACCTTGATGCCCTCGCGACTGGCTTTATTGGCTTTGTAATAGAATAGTTTAGGCCTCGCAATCGAGACTGCTTTGATCAATAAATCGCGTAATTGCATCTGAAGGTTCTTTCGAAGCAGTTTCCTAAACTCTGGCGAGCTTCTGAACACAACAGATGCGCGTTGTAGTGACGACTATGCGGTGCCGGCCCTGGCCTTTAGATTTACCGCTGCGAGTCAGGTCGCGCAGATGGAGGCTAACCCGTTCCGACGTATTCGGCAGGCTTGGAGAATGTCGGAATGAAATCGGAGGTTAAGCTATTCAAACTGGGACGGCGGCCAAGCTTGAAAGGCTGCTGTACTACCATTGCACTATACCCGCAACGCACTGGCGCGGCGCGCGCTATTGTCAGCGAAGCTCGGCTGCGGTTGCGGCACGCGGTTCGTCGACAGGCCAAGCCATTCGCATGATCGCGCACTGCGAATCGATATCCTGCCGATGATTTGGCGTCGTTCGCGCAAACGCGGGGCGACCAGGCGTCCGTTCGACGCGCGGAACCGGATCAGCCGGATGCCTTGGGGTTATCGAGCCAATATCCGGCGAACGCGATCAGGAAGAGGAGAATCACCATCAAGGCGATCCCGACCGGCTCAAGCGCACCTACCGCGCGTTTCAATACAACCACAGCGACAATCCTCTCTCACTGACGACCGCTACAGACCCCGCCGTTGTCCGACGTGACGCCCGGGCGGACACTTCATACCGTCGGCTGAGCTCTCTCGAACACGGCGCCGACGCGCTACCGGTAATGCGAACATCACCCCTTCCAACGTTCTCGAGTGTATGCCCCCACGTACGAATCGCAATGTCTGTTAACGATTGGTTAAGCATAGATTGCGGCGAATTGGCTCAAATCGAGACGACCATGTCGCTTGGCCGAGTGCCATTGTTCAACGCGCGGTTTCCGGGCGAACCTTCTGGCCGTCGCGGCTGCCAATCCATCGCAAAAAGTTTCGCTTGTAACCATCTTCGGGTTCATAGGCTCTTGGCGTGCGTTGAGGAATCGGCGACAGGCCGGGAAAACAAGCGAAGAGGATGCCATGCGTATTATCGATCATCACATCGCCGGGCTCGCCACAAGCGGTGGCACCGGGGGTGGCGCGCGCACGGGCGACGTGTTCGACCCCAACACCGGGCAAGTCCAGGCGACCGTAACGCTCGGCACGCAAGCCGACCTCGATACCGCGATCGCCGCCGCGCAAAAGGCGCAGCCGGGCTGGGCCGCGACCAATCCGCAGCGCCGTGCGCGCGTGATGTTCGAGTTCAAGCGGTTGGTCGAACTGCATATGGACGAACTCGCCGAGCTGCTGTCGTCCGAGCACGGCAAGGTGATCGCGGATTCGAAGGGCGATATCCAGCGCGGGCTCGAAGTGATCGAATTCTGCTGCGGTATCCCGCATGTGCTCAAGGGCGAGTATACCCAGGGTGCGGGGCCGGGGATCGACGTCTATTCGATGCGCCAGCCGCTCGGCATCGGGGCAGGCATTACCCCGTTCAATTTCCCGGCGATGATCCCCTTGTGGATGTCGGGCGTCGCGATTGCGACCGGCAACGCATTCATCCTGAAACCCTCCGAACGCGATCCGTCGGTGCCGGTGCGGCTCGCCGAGCTGTTCCGCGAGGCGGGGTTGCCCGAGGGCATCCTCCAAGTCGTCCACGGCGACAAGGAAATGGTCGACGCGATCCTCGATCATCCCGCGATCAGCGCGGTGAGCTTCGTCGGCTCGTCCGACATCGCGCATTATGTCTACAAGCGCGGCGTCGCGGCGGGGAAACGCGTCCAGGCGATGGGCGGGGCGAAGAACCACGGCATCGTCATGCCCGACGCCGATCTCGACCAGGTCGTCGCGGATCTGTCGGGCGCGGCATTCGGCTCGGCGGGCGAGCGGTGCATGGCGCTGCCGGTGGTGGTGCCCGTTGGCGAGAAGACTGCGATCGCGTTGCGCGAGAAGCTGATCCCGGCGATCGCCGCGCTGCGGGTCGGGGTCTCGACCGACAAGGACGCGCATTACGGTCCGGTCGTCAACGCCGCGCACCGCGCGCGCATCGAACAGTGGATCCAGACCGGCGTCGACGAGGGCGCGGAGCTGGTCGTCGACGGGCGCGGGTTCGAATTGCAGGGGCATGAGAAGGGGTTCTTCATCGGGCCGTCGCTGTTCGACCATGTCACCCCGTCGATGGAATCGTACAAGGAGGAGATCTTCGGCCCGGTCCTCCAGATCGTCCGCGCGGACGATTTCGATCATGCCGTCCGGCTTCCGAGCGAGCATCAGTATGGCAACGGCGTCGCGATCTTCACGCGCAACGGCCACGCGGCGCGTGAATTCGCGGCGCGAGTCAATGTCGGGATGGTCGGGATCAACGTGCCGATCCCCGTGCCGGTCGCTTACCACACGTTCGGCGGGTGGAAGCGCAGCGCGTTCGGCGATACCAACCAGCATGGCATGGAAGGCGTCAAGTTCTGGACCAAGGTCAAGACCGTGACTCAGCGCTGGCCCGACGGTTCGGCACTGCCGGGCGGCAGCGAGGACGGTGGACCCAGCCGGATCCAGGATGCGTTCGTGATTCCGACGATGGGGTGAGGCGCTTCGCTTCCCCGATGACAGCACAAGAGAGCCTTCAATGACCGACCAGTTCGACCTCACCGACGATCAGCGCGAGATCCAGGAGCTCGCGCGCCGCTTCACCGCCGACCGGATCACCCCGTTCGCGGCGGAGTGGGACGAGAAACACATCTTCCCGCGCGACACGATCAAGGCGGCGGCGGAGCTGGGCTTCGCGGCGATCTACGTCTCGGAGGAATCGGGCGGGATCAATCTCGGGCGGCTCGAAGCGGCGCTGATCATGGAGGCGATGGCCTATGGCTGCCCGTCGACCTCGGCGTTCATCTCCATCCACAATATGGCGAGCTGGATGATCGACCGGTTCGGCGCGCAGGGGGTGAAGGACAAGTACCTCCCCTCGCTGGTCACGATGGACCGGATCGCGAGCTATTGCCTGACCGAACCGGGCTCGGGCTCGGATGCCGCCGCGCTCAAGACCCGCGCGGTGCGGAATGGCGACCATTATGTCGTCAACGGCACCAAGCAGTTCATCTCGGGCGGCGGCGAGAACGAAGTCTATGTCACGATGGTCCGCACGGGTGAGGACGGCCCCAAGGGCATTTCGTGCCTCGTGATCGAGAAGGACATGCCCGGCGTCAGCTTCGGCGCGAACGAGCGCAAGCTTGGCTGGCACTCGCAGCCGACCGCGCAGGTCACGTTCGAGGATGTGCACGTCCCTGTGGATAACCTTGTGGGCGGCGAGGGCGAGGGGTTCCGCATCGCGATGATGGGGCTCGATGGCGGGCGCCTCAATATCGGTGCGTGCTCGCTTGGCGGGGCGCAGCGGTGCCTCGATGAATCGATCGGTTATACCAAGGATCGCAAGCAGTTCGGCAAGGCGATCGCGGATTTCCAGAACACGCAGTTCATGCTCGCGGACATGGCGACCGACCTCGAGGCGGCACGCGCGCTGCTCTACATGGCGGCGGCCAAGGTCACCGCGAACGCGCCCGACAAGACCAAGTTTGCGGCGATGGCGAAGCGGCTGTCGACCGACACCGGCTCGCTGGTCGCCGACCGCGCGCTTCAGCTGCATGGTGGTTACGGCTATCTGATGGATTACCCGATCGAACGCTTCTGGCGCGACCTGCGGGTGCATTCGATCCTCGAAGGGACCAATCAGGTGATGCGGATGATCATCGGGCGCGAACTGACCCGCCAGTAACCCCGCGAAGCGGAAGCTCCCTTCTTCTGCTTCGTGGCTTTGCGTCTTTGTGTGAGAAAATTTGCCGCACACAAAGCCACAAAGCCACGAAGGAAGTAATGAAAGACTGCGCATGACCGATGTCCTCACCATGATCGAAGGGCCTGTCGGCCGGATCAGGCTCAACCGCCCGAAGGCGCTTCATGCGCTGACGACCGACATGTGCACCGCGATGCTCGATGCGCTCGACGCGTGGCGTGCCGACCCAGCGATCGAGGCGGTGCTGCTCGACCACGCCGAGGGTCGGGGCTTCTGCGCGGGCGGCGACATCCGGATGCTCGCGGAAAGCGGCGCGGCGGATGGCGTCGCGGCGCGGGCGTTCTTCCATACCGAGTACCGCCTCAACCACCGGTTGTTCACTTATGCCAAGCCGACGATCGCGTTCATGGACGGGATCACGATGGGCGGCGGGGTCGGCATCGCCTGCCCGTGCGATTTCCGCGTGGCGACCGAGAACACCAAGTTCGCGATGCCCGAGACCGGGATCGGCCTGTTCCCCGACGTCGGTGGCGGCTGGTATCTGTCGCGGCTGCCCGGGCGGATCGGGCAGTATCTCGCGCTGACCGGGCACCGGCTCGACGGGGCGGAGTGCCTCGCGCTGGGTCTGGCGACGCATTATTTGCCGAGCGCGACGCTCGACGATGCCAAGGCACGGATCACTGCCGACCCGCAGGCGATCGCGGCGACGCTCGACGCGATCGGCGAGACCCCGCCCGAAGCGAAGATCCTCGCGCAGCGCGAGGCGATCGACCGGCTGTTCGCTTCCGACGTGCTCGAGGACATCTACGCGGCGCTCGACGCCGATGGCGGGGAATGGGCGACGCAGCAGCTCGCCACGCTCTGCACCAAGTCGCCGCAGACGATGAAGGTCTCGCTCCGCCTGCTCCACGAGGGCAAGATGATGCCGACCTTCGAGGACGAGATGCGGCAGGAATATGCGATCGGTTCGCGCGTCGTGCAACGGCATGATTTCCTCGAAGGGGTCCGTGCGGTGATCGTCGACAAGGACAACGCCCCGCGCTGGGACCCGGCGACGCCGGAGGACGTGACCGACCACGTGATCGACCAGATCTTTGCGCCTCTCTCTCCAGCCGATGAATGGACCCCGGCATGACGTACGAAACCCTCCTCGTCGAACAGCGCGACCGCGTCACGCTGATCACGCTCAACCGGCCCAAGGCGCTCAACGCGCTCAACAGCCAGATCCTCGCCGACCTGCTCGCGGCGATGGCGGCGTTCGATGCGGATCCGTCGCAGGGCTGCGCGGTCATCACCGGCAGCGAGAAGGCGTTCGCGGCGGGCGCGGACATCAAGGAGATGCAGGCGCAGGGCTTTGCCGACATGTACGCGCATGATTTCTTCGCGGGCTGGGACCGCTTCACGCGCACGCGCAAGCCGATCATCGCGGCGGTCGCGGGCTATGCGCTCGGCGGCGGGTGCGAGCTAGCCATGATGTGCGACTTCATCCTCGCCGCCGACAGCGCGAAGTTCGGCCAGCCCGAGATCAAGCTTGCGGTCTCGCCCGGCATGGGCGGGTCGCAGCGGCTGACCCGCGCGGTCGGCAAGGCCAAGGCGATGGAGATGTGCCTCACCGGGCGGATGATGGATGCCGCCGAAGCCGAGCGCGCCGGGCTCGCCTCGCGCGTGATCCCCGCGGCCGATCTGGTCGAGGAAGCGGTCAAGGTCGCCGCGACGATCGCGGGCATGGCCCCGCTCGCAGTGCTGGCGAACAAGGAAATGGTCAATGCCGCGTTCGAGACGACGCTCAGCATGGGCGTCCAGTTCGAACGCCGCCTGTTCCATGCTTTGTTCGGCACCGAGGACCAGAGCGAAGGCATGACCGCCTTCGTCGAGAAGCGCGCCGGGGTGTGGACGGGGAAGTAACCGTCTTCCCCCCTCCCGCAAGCGGGAGGGGTCGGGGGTGGGCGCGCGCTCTCGACGACAGCTTACCTTTATAGCGCGCGCCCA
>Ga0265780_10004915_pt1 | contig 17072 bp, 19 predicted proteins | sample P1T30metagenome_FD_192432 | JGI IMG/M metagenome (GOLD analysis project Ga0265780, IMG submission 192432) | Plant litter microbial communities from East Loma Ridge, Irvine, California - P1 T30 | ecosystem: Environmental > Terrestrial > Plant litter > Unclassified | place: USA: California... | reverse complement strand
GGTACGGGAATTGGTCAGCCTCTAACATTGGTGACTGAAGTCCGAAGCTCGCTTGCCTTCTCACCAATCCTGTGTTAACGTGGCTCTTCTCGCTTTTCCCATTGCCTTGATTGCCGTTAACGTTGCAGAGTTAGCTTTTCGCATCGCTTGTTTTGCTTGTCGCGATGCTGCCCTCGAGCGTGGCCGTTCTTGCTTTGGCTTAGTTCTTCCATTACATCGGAATCATGGACCCTAAGGGAACTTGATGTAGCTCCAAGAATAGGTTCGAAGCTACGAAGTGTACGGGCGCGCCAGGCACTCGTTGTACATTGCCATTGGTACGCCGTATGTATGGACGTTTGAGTTCGGTGGATAGGATTAAGCATCTAAGTAGATTAAATAATCCAATTGCTGCGCGTCGTGAAGTTGTGCGCAGCTGTGCCAGCGATTATTCATTAATATAGGTAACTAGCTGATGTAAGCCCAGGGCACCTTGCATGGTCACGTGGATTATCCATCAGCCAATCAGCCCACCACTTCATGTATATAAGCTTAGATTACGGCCATCTCAGGCCAGGACACAACACAGAACAATACACCTTACATCACAATTCACCTCCTGAAACTACATATACTACGATATTCACCTCCTGAATATCAAGCGTCTTTTTGCCTACAGCTAATAGGAGAATACTGTGTTAGTGCACATGCTGCCTATATTGCGTGCTACCTACTCTAACTACTCTCTAGCCTATAGATATATAAGGATATTAAGCTACGTATAATAACGTGTTCCACCATCACGTCGGACAACCCATCACATTGGACAAAAAGGCTTGGCAGCACTATCTTCCCTATTAACGCGATATGTCTCAACAACAAGTCGCGCAATTATCTAATCAAGAGGGCAGAATTCTGCTTGCGCTTTCTGTTTATAATAACTGCCAATTTAAAAGCCTCTGACTCGCTGCTAAGGCGTTTAAGGTGCCTCTTTCAACGCTATTCGACCGATACAACGGTATCCCGCATATCTCTTACAGACGCAACGGCCGACAGAAGCTTACTGCGACCGAAGAGCAGACGATCGTTCAATATATCCTCGACCTCGGTCCGCGAGGATTCGCGCCCCAGCTATGCGAGGTGGCAGATATGGCTGATAAACTGCTGGCTGTATGCGGTGGTAAGCCAGTTTGCAAGCACTAGGCTGAGCGCTTTGTAATGCGCTCAGCTGAGCTCAAAATGGCCTTGAATCGAGCGAAGGATAGGCTTAGGATACTGCAGGAGGATCCGGAGACAATTGGCGCGTGGTTTACGCTGGTAGAGGACACCAAAGCCAAGTATAGCGTCTATGACAACGACGTGCACAACTTTAACGAAACTAGCTTCCAGATGGGCGTAATTAGCTCTATAAAGGTTGTTACAGGCTCAGAGAGACACGCAAGTCCTGATCTTATCCAGCCAGGCGATCGCGAGTAGGCTACAGTGATCCAGAGCATCTGCGCTGCTGGGTACGCGACCTCGCCCTTTATCATCTACAAGGGACGCGTCCACATCTCTGCGTGATACGAGGAGGCTTTAAATACCGCGCAATTGGAAGCTCTTAGTCTCTGAGAATGGCTGAACTAACAACACGCTTGGTCTAGAGTGGTTGAAGCACTTTGACGCGCATACAAAGACGCGCCGGGTGGGGGTGTACCGGCTGCTCATTTTGGACGGCCATAAGAGCCACCTCAACCAGGATTTCATGGACTACTGCCTCGAAAACAAGATCCTGACTCTCTGCATGCCATCTCACTCATCACACATCCTCCAGCCGCTTGACGTGGTCTGCTTTTCGCCGCTGAAGCGCAAGTACTCCCAGCGCGTCAGAGACTTGGCGCGCCGACGCGTCTTCCATATCAACAAGGAAGGCTTCCTCCCCGCCTTTAAGGACGCGCTTTTCGACGTGTTTACAGAGGCAAACTGCCGCAAGGCCTTCGAGGCTTCAGGGATAGTCTCTATCAACGCGTAGGTGGTGTCGGATCGCCTTGAAGTACGGCTGCGTACCCCGCCAGAACCCCTCCTCCCAGGAACGCCGTGGCAGTCGAAGACTCCAAGCAATACTCACGAGTTTGGATCTCAATCGAAGCTTGTACGCGAGGCCTTTACTCGATCGCCTGCTACAGCCCGGGCAGGCTTCTCCCAACTTATAAAAGGTAGTGAGCTGATGCTGCACCAAAACGCGCTTCAAGCAGCGCGGATTTCTAAGCTTGAGGAGCAATTGGCAGTGATAACCAAAAGAAAAACGCGCAAACGCAAGCAAATCCAGTATGGTGGTACAATAGAGTATGAGACTGCTGCAGCGCAGGTAGCCGCTAAGGCATCTGCAGGGCCTCAGCGATCGAAGAAGGCTCGTGGTAGTAGTGATCAAGAACCAGCCCAACCAGCTGTACGGCGTTGTGGGAATTGTAGTGGGACTGGGCATAACGCGCGCACGTGCAGAAAAGAGACAGAGATATCTTCTGAATCTGATGTGAGCACGACGTATGCAGGCTCTTTGTTTGATAGCGATGAAATTGAAGATGCGTAACATAAGTTGGTGCTGCCAAGCCTTTTTGTCCGACGTGACGGGTTGTCCGACGTGATGGTGAAATACGTTAGGATATCCTAGAACTAGGATCCTGTAACTACTAACTCTAGCTAGGTGCATAGAGTAGTAGCATAATCGTTATAACGGAATAACCTAATCTCCTAAGCAAGCAGCGAAACTAAGAATGTTCACGTTAAGAGCGGTTGCAATGCATTAAGAGCGACGTCGTTTACGAAAAGTATTCGATTTGTTACTCGATCTTGCTGGCGGTTAGTGGTCTGCCGAGCAGTCGAGAAACGCCATAAGGGCGGACAAGATGTGCAACGAAGCAAACGCAAAAGCAAATGGGGTATCGTGCAAGCGCTAATGGACAAGAAGAAGATGAAGAATAACGTCAAGTGACGATACCAAGCGGACGTCATACAGTGACACGAAGCCAAAATCCTCACTACGAGTCAACGTCGGCGCCGTGAAGGTCGATATGGACTTGGGCGATCCTCTTGGTCGTCATTGTGGTCATCCTCTGCTTCTGGCAAGGAGCGCCGACTGGGACGACTTCGGCGCAGCGCAACGCTGTTCTGAAGCAAAGGGGATGACAAGTGAGAGCCGCTCTGGCGACGATAGAGTGGTGAGTAGGGACTCAGAAGCCCTGGAGCGGATGCTGATGATGGGTATGTGGTTGACGAGCCGACATATCCGGAAGAGCCAGTAGCGTTTCCAAAGCTGCTTGGTTGTGTGCTGGCGTTCGGTGTCATGTACTGGGCGCCAGAGGGTTCAGGTGTCATATATTGAGTATTGGAGGGACCGGGCGTGATGTACTGGTTGCTGGAGACGTCGGATGTCATATGTTCGGTGTCGGTATAGTGGGGCTCGGTCCAAGATTGCGATGACGTTGCGTGTGTTGAGCTCTGCGTATCGACCGAGGATGCGCCATAATCCGTGGCAGGATACAATTGTATCTGAGGAGGGTACATATAGGCCTGTTGGCTGACGGTGACCTGATATAAGTATGTCAACCTGTTGGCCATCCAGCCAAGTTCATCTTCGGTCAGATTCGCTGCACCCTCACGCATTGATCCTTCGAGGTTCATGAAGCCTTGCTGAACATTGCGGAAGTGCGGATCGCGAGGAGCCGTTGTAGCCACGGATGAATGTCGGCCCTCGCTGAGTGTAGGGTCCATTGCATCAAGCGGCTGGGGAAACATCGGATACACAAAGTCGTTCAGCACCTCATTGATGGCTGCGTCATACACTGGCCCATTGGACGGGCTGCCATCAGGTAAAGGCATTTGTGCCTGGGGCTGATGAGCATTCGAGCGCGCCCCTAAAAAAGAGCTCGATGCGGCAAGGGGTGCCCGGCATCGCCTCACTTCCGCGTCGGATAGCCAGCCAGTGGCATCCGTCCAAGGCTCGGGTATGCCAAGCGCGTCAGGATAGAGTGTAAGATAGAGCCGTCCCCAAGACAGGACAATGTCGCCTCTGATTTGTGGGTGAGCATCGCAGCTCGATCTGATGTGATAGTCGTACAATTGCTCGTCGATAAAGTCCTGTAGGCAGCGAGAGCATTGATGAACGCACGGAGGGAAGCCGCCGTGGCTACCTTCAGTTCGGAAATGGCTTCGGAGTTTGGACATGTCCGTCTTCGCGCAGCCTCCACAGGATCGCGTGGACCCAGTCACAACAGAATGCTTGTATACGGGGCAATCGACTGTTCTACCCTTCGCTTTCTTGTTGCGCTCATCCAGGGCGACTAGAACATGTTTGCCCGACGAGCTTGCATATGACTGCTTGGAGATCCGGTCATGTTGTGCAGCCTTGCTAGTGGTAGTGTTGTGGCCAACGTTCGACTTGCCGTTGCCACGCGGTCCGGTCCGTGGTGGCGCTCGGCTGCGGTAGCCGCTGGGATCTTCAGCACAGAGATCGTAGGCGGTATCATCCATAGTGTTCATTACGGCACGGATGTCCTCGATGACCTTGGCATACACCGAGTACGCATCAGATCTGTGGTCTATTAGCACCAGGTTCAAGGTAGTGATGATGGGAGTGACTTACTCATCATCTTGTAACTGCTGCACAATGCCGTCCCATCGTGCAAAGAAAGCGTTTCGTGCCCGTACATACTTCGCAAATTCGAGGTTCGTGCGCAGGGTGCTGAGGACACATTTGGCGGCTGAGGGGAGTTGCCCGACCCCGTCAGAGGTATCGGCCTCATGTTGAACGGCGGGCATGTGGTTCCTGCTGTGTCTTTGCTCGGCCGACAGCCACTGACCCAGCTGACCCACATTGTACGCCAGATCCTGGGGGACCGCAGCTTGCGTGCGGATGCTGGCGCTGGATCCATCGAACTCGGTGCCCTGCTGGCGCTGGACTGGAGGCTGACCGAGCTCAGGGTGACGGCGGCGTGTATGCTTCAGCCTCGCATCCGATCGTTCGAAGACGCTTCTGCATCCCTGTACCAGGCATAAGTATGGTGCTTCCTTTCTCTCGCCATGCTTGTGCCGCTCGTGTCGAGCAAGATTGCCGCGGCTGTGTTTCCCTGTGTACTCTTTTCCACACTCACCACACGAGATGGTATATTTCTTTTTGTTATTGGCGGTGCAGTCTTCGGGTGCTGTGGTGGGCATGGTAGAGTAGGCTGATGCGCTCGGGGAGGCGACCCAATGACTGGGAAGAGTTGTGCCCAGGGACGACGAGCTGCTGCGAGGCGAGGCGAATTCTGGGGAGTCATAGTGCGGAAAAGATTCGAGTGGAAAGAAGGCCCTCGTGAGAGCTTGATTGAGGTGGTTGAAGGTATCCGGTATGCTCACAGCATACGGTTGGGGCAGCCAGACTTGCTGCGCAAATGGGGTAGTATGATCAAGTTCGAGCTGTGGATAGTCAGCATGGTAGACCTCTTGTGTCGGATCAATGCCTACCCTTCTGTTCATCGAGGACCACGGATCATAGACAGAACCCGCCGCCACGGTTTGGGTGTCCTCGAAGTCGTGTTGGAATGCAGTGGACTGGTCGCCAGTAACACCATTGGCACTGTCGCAGCGAGCGTCTTGGTAGGTGTACATGATGGTATGGAGAGTGGAAGGTGGTTGGCACTACTAATGCTGAGGGCGACCTGTACCAAGAAGTGAGGTGCTGATGCCGGATGCTAGATGAAGCACGGCACCGGTACTCGAACAGTCGCAGGAGGCTGGGCCTGGGTACAGCGAAGTGCGGTCAAGTAGTGTGGGCTCATGGAAGATCAGCGGAGCGGTCCCTGTGGTATAAGATATAGACGCAGGTCGGATCGGCGAATGGGTCGAAGAGCTCGGCGAAAGTGACGGCGACAGGTCTGGTAATATGGGCTTCGCAAAATAACTGAATAAGTGATGCGAGCCATCCCAGATTGGGCCAGGAAGGCGCTAGAAATGCCATCAGTACCAGATGACTTACCGTCACCTTACGCAAGACCATACCAGACTGGGGTGGTAGTCGGCTGGCATGGTAAGTGGTAGCCGGCGGCAGTGGTGGAGTCTGGGGAGAACGAGCTTGTGGGCCAGGATCCCCTTGAAATGAGACGTGGACAAGGATCAATGAGTAGCGACAGAGAATGTGTTCGCCAACTAGCTGCAATGCAACCACGCAACTGAGCAGGCGTTGGCGGAAATGCGACGGACGCTGGCTGTGCGTGAATCGGGTTCATGGTGCAACAGAGTTCCAGCCACCACAGGTGAGGCTGTGCGCGAGGCATCTTCTCGGCGAAGGCTTCAGCCTGCCCATCATTTGACATGGCGCGCGGAAGCTGAGCCCGCCAACAGTTACAGCTCGCGGAGCCGGAACCACGGTGAGGAAGCGTTTTGGAGCTCGCAGACTGTTCGGGCGACGCTGGAAGGTCTGGAGTTGCGAACTCGATCATTCGCCCGCGGCCCGCATTGGCGACTAGCAGCAGGCAGAATGAGGCAGACGGCCAGGGCGCGAGGTGGGCGGAGTAATTGGTGGGAGGTGAGGAGGGACCTCGAGGTGGCAAATCTCTTCGGGGTGAGCTCTTTTGTTGTTGAGTTGACGTCTGTTGACAGCGCAACGCACTTAAGGCAGCAGCTCAGGCAAGCTTGCAAGCTTCAAACCACGTCCTGGCGCCACACCCAAGCCGCCCGAACAGCGTACGCTCAGCCACAGTTTGGGACATTGTGACGCCGGAGATGAACATGAGGATTGCCTCAGGATTGTCGAAAGAGTAGCCTGGCGACGCGTCGTCGTAGTGGTGAGGTGCCCCAACAGTTCTGAGAGACGCGTTGTTGATGGGATGACGTTGGTCTGGAGGGCGCAAAGCGGGGTGTTGCTGCCAAGGACGCCAACGGTGTAATCTGCAACCTGCTCATGAGCGGTCAGCACATGCCGTGAAGTAATCGCTTGCGTGGCACGAGTAATCTCTATCCAAAAAGCTGCATGCTGCACGTCGAGTCACTGGTCCATTAGCGCAAGGTTGACGGGCGTAGTGTGTCGTGACATCGTGACAAGTGTGTTACTGCGCTGCTAGAGCTTGCCCTTGTCCTCGCCGTGGCCTGTCAGAACGAGATCCCACGATACGCCGCCGCCCATTCTGATGCGCCTGCCTGCACCCACGCCCGCTCTCTGGGCCCGCTCCACCATGGCTTCGAGCCTGTCCCTGCCGTCAACGCCGACCGTGATGGAAACGAGGCCCTCCTGCTGCCCTTCCCGTCCAGGAACGAAGCCGAGCCGCGCATTTGTGAATGCGATTAGGTCGCGGCTGCGGGCAACGCCGAAGAGCTCTTCCCACTGGCGGGCGGCGCCCTCGTGGTCCGCATCGCCCGGCTGCAGACGCAGTACCGCGCCGGCCAGTGTGAGGTGCTCGCTCCTTTGCATGCCGGGACCGTATTCGCTGTAGTCGGGGCCGCACGCGTGCCATGGGGAGAAGCGCGTCTGGAGGGGTGTTGGGTTGTTCGGCCCTGGGGCGTGGCTGTCGAGTTCTGGCATCATGCCGCCTGGTATTGTTAGTAAATGTGGCATTGCGCCGCCGGCGACAAGGGCGTGCCTTTGATGCCCTTGGGGTGGTACTGCGTGCTGATAACATCGTCGTGGTCGTGTGTGAAGATGACTTTGGCGAGACCGTGTTTTTGCAAGTAGTCGCGCCGCTTCTTCGCGTCTTCCGTCTGCATAATGACCATGTAGCCGCCCTCGCCACGCTTCTCGAGCAGTCTTCCCGCCGTGGTGCCATCCTTGAAAGGTGCGACGAGTTCGATGAAGTCTCCGCCGAGAGGTACTGGGAAGAGGGTGAGGGTGAGTACAAGTATCTTGACTGCGACTTATGCTGAGAGAGAACGCGTACTGAGACAGTTCTTCAGCCCCCATAGGGCCACGCCAGCATCTTCGTACACCACTTCCGTACCAAGAATGTGAGTCTGAGGTCCTTGTCAGTCTCTTCTTCGCTCTCTGGTCTCCTGGGCTTTGTACAATGAGCTCTTTTGTTGCTTCGAGGTCGGCCGTGACTAGAGCAATCTGGCGTAGTCGTGTCGGCGCAGGCCCGGGACTTGGCTCCTTTCCTTTACTTGCTGATCCAGACATTTTTGCGAAAGCTTTGGAGTACGAAAGCAGCTGACGTTGCGCATCCTGGCTGTGTTATAGCTCATCACGGCCTTATCCTCGGTCAAGTACTTCCCCGCACGGCGCCGAGGGCAATGTAGTCAGTACAGAACGTTAGCAATTGATCAATTGAGAAGATTTTCATGTTTTTGGATGTCCAAGTGATGGTTCAAGCAAGGCAGAGTGAGATCAGAAGATGAGAGTGGCCTTGTTATGGTGCAAGCACGCACTTGAATTGAGCCCCACATAATTTTGGCATTGCGATCATCATCTCCTTCCATCTCAACCTCTACCAGCAACACTACTCAACTATTGCGCCACATTTCTCGCCTTGATTGCTCAACTTAACCGTCTCTTCACAGACTGACAGCATCATCGAGTAAGAGTTCACCTAGTCGTCGCATCAACGTCTCAACTGATTTTGTTTTCATCAAGCACCTCCCTGTAAACAAAGCAGCCATGCCAACACACACTCTCAACATCCTACGAGACATCCTGCATCTATCAGACTTGGGCAGCAGATCGCCTGTCGACTTACAAATATGCGGTTGTTCAAACGCGGCGTCTCTTATCAAGCTTGCCTGCAGCCGCTAGGAACCCAGCGGCATCGCTCAGTGGACCACGTCTCTTACCTGCAAACGATGGTGAAGCCGTCTTTTACCTTGCAAGGCTCAACAGAATTGCAGCAATCGGGCTTCGGGGCTTATATGAGCCATCTATCTTTTCTTCTTCTACTTACATACACTGACCTCCAGCTTCTGGGATGAGCTTGACGTAGTACTCAAGCAATAGCAGCTTATTACGCCGTGAAGTCTGACAAGCGTCAGCTTCTGTCGGATACTCTCCATTACCTTTACTTGCCCTTGAAGGGTCGGCATTGCGAAGGGTCGGCATTGCGAAGGATCACCTTACACAGGCTGGCGACCGCTCTGAGCAAGTGTCTCGATGGCACCAACCATCCTCCTCAATGACTACATCAAAGCTAAAGACTCTGCTGTGTTTATGGCGACATGTCAGGCAAGTATCCCTCCATGAATGTTACTCACAGCGCAGGACCATCGAATAATTGACGACGAAGGCGGGCAGACGCCCAAGAAGTCACAGTAAGTGCAAGCAGCTATACCCTCCTAGAAGCCGTCTCCTACGGTTGGAAGTCGCACAGATTGCTGACCCCCCCCACAGGCCTGGTCCATTTAGGATCTGTTCCTCCACTGTGCTCGACATATACGACTGCACTGTGCGGAACATGAAGACCATACCTCGAGATGCGTACACCCCGAGACGTGGTCTCGAAGGGTTCGCTACGCACTCAGTCCAGCGCTGCTTTGCCTCGCGTCTTCACACTTCCTTTGCCCACTTGGACCGGCAAGTTCGCTTTCGCTCGACACCTTGACGCCGTTGCAAGCTTATCCCACCATTCTGGCAACGTCTCGTGGTGCGTCCGAACTCCACTGAATGTCGCTTGCGCGCAGACAAGCAGTCTGATGCCCACCAGAAGAAGGCTTTCATTGGCCACAAGCCTTGATGGCGCTGCTCAATGCTGAAGCGTCCTTGCATTGTGGCATGTAGTCTGGCTGTTGCCTGATGGTAGCCTATTCCCTTTGGATTTGTTGTCCTTACACCTTCAGAGAAGAGCGCTGCTGTCACGAGACTCAGGTACTTTGCACCATTCATGTTCATGTTTTCCGTGCTCAGAATTGACATTTCTGCCAGGTTGCCTCGTTCGCTATACAAGTCAGATCGTTTCGGTAGTGCAGCGCTCAGTACACCTGCAGCAGGCGCGGACATCTTTCGCGGAACAAGCTCGACGCTCGACCGATCATCGTACACCGAGACCTGCAAGGAGCTCGACGGCGACCAACACTGAAAGCTCGAAGATGGCGATTGTTCAAGAGCATTCCTTGTTTCTGTGCTTGGCTGTGTATGCAGAATCAAGATACCAATCACACTCCACCCGTGGAGCAGGTCTCAAATCTTCCACGAACGCCCATCATCTTCGACGTCACGCACCTCGGTCCGCCTTATTCGGCATTACGAGTTGCATGTACCGCTCAGACTGTTTGCAAAAGAATGCGATCGGCGCCCATTTGCCACAGCCAGATCCATTCCCACGTGGTGGTCGTCTTCACCTCGGGTGCTTGGACCATGCACCCATTATCTACAATAGTCGGCGTCACCCACAATTTGCAACCTGAAGCCTTTGCAACTCTACTTCCACGACGATTACGCTCTTTACCTGTACCTCTGCGAAAAGGCCACACTCTTTCAAAACCTCGCTCTTTACCGATTTCCCCATCTCTCACTTGCATCGCTCAATCGCTTGTACAAGGTGATTTTCGGCGTCGTTTGCTTGTAGTGCTACCTTTACCTGTACATCAAGCCTTCAATTGTTCGAGTACCGCGAAAATGCTTGGATCCAAGTCTTTCAATGGTACTTCTTCCCTCAAGGCTTTGAGAAGATGTCGTTAACGCCTCTCAGCTTCTGCGTCGTCCACCTTCCAGTCCACCGAGAATTACACCGTGAAGTGCCCCTCGAAGTCCAGCACCGGTAAAGGCCAGCGCCGCGCTCCACTTCAAACCCTTCACATCAACGTCCCTCTCGCCCAGAGCTCCGCCCGCTCCTCGTCCAAGAAGACCAAGCGTGGCCTCTCCCAGACTGAGTTCACCATCTTCCAGGATACCTCTGCCTTCCGCTTCGTCGATGGCCCCGCCCCCAAGAAGTTCAGGAACGGCCGCATGCCTCTCGGTGAGCGCAAGGACTTCGCTAACATTACACCCACACCGTCTCCTCGCCTCCCAGACACGCCATGGACTCCCTCCTCTGACGACACCTTCTGGACCGCCCGCGAGAACTATGATCCTCGCCCCATCACGCCGGTCTCTCCGTTCGTCATCGAGTCGCCTAGCACCCGCTGCTGGGACAACGTCCCCGTCAATGGTGGTCCGTCTCCGCCTCTAACCCCTCCCCCCTTCGACAGCCCACGTCGCTGCACCTTCCCTCTCCGCCGCTGCACGGCCCGTGCCACACTCCTCTGCGCTCCGGTCGACATGGAGCTGTACGAGATCCTGGAGTTGTCCGACTGGAACGTCGGCGCCGACGCCATCCTCGCCGCGTATCGCAAGCTAGTTCTGATCTGGCACCCGGACAAGGTCTGCGAGGAAGAGCAGGAGGCTGCCACTGCGATGATGCAGGACCTCAATGGCGCCAAGGAGGTGTTGATGGATGCTGTCCGTCGTCGCGAGTATCACCAGACTGGTGCTCTGCCGTGGAACGTTTGAGGATGCAGTTGTTGTGAGGATATTGGTGCTATTGTTACGGTGGAATGGAGTTGAAATTTTGTCTTTGTATACCTAACTCTTCTAAATTTGAAGAGGACGTGTGTGGCGCTTGCTGATTGGCGAGAGAGCTGATCTTGTGTAGGATGGATGGGATGTTTACAAGAAAAAGTTGTGGTATTTTCGAAGTTTACAACATTTTTCGCATCATCCATCTGTATTGCTGTACTCTGCTACCGTTTCAGTAACAATGAAGCCCTTGTAGTTCTGCGATCTATTCATCTCCATAATCGATTCACACAACGCCCAGAAGGATCTTTATACACATTGATCATCTCCACGTCGCTCGACCCTGCTTCAAGACGGGGTCCGCGTATACTTCTCTCCACGAGGCACGCGGTTCTGGGTTCTTTCGAAGTTCTTTATGACGCAGGTGCGTGTTAAACCTTTTCAGCTGCGAACTCAAAATACATGAATCGGAAAATGTCTCGAGATGCTGCTCTTTCCATGTCAGCATATGCACCTTCCGCTTTGAGCCCCACGTATGACTCATCCGCCCTTCTCGAGACGCCAGCATATATTCTTATAGCTGTCAAGCATCTCTTACACATATTGTAACAGGAAAGCTTGTAAATACATACACATCATGGCGTCCAACACCGCAGACTTGCCACGCACCATATCCACCGACCGATTGAAGTTGACGTTTATCGAGAAAGCGGATATCGATAGCCAGGAACTGGAATGGTTGCATGAGGTTGGGAGCAATGAAAAAGCGCAATGGTGGCGGTACATCACTCCTAGTCCAGTCTTATTAGCATTTCTAACGCCCCCCAAGAATCAACGGCGCCTTCAAATCCCTCCAAGAAACCCACCACGCATTCGAAGACCGTCTCCCCCAGCCCACCAACGACGGAACATACAGATTCATCTACGCCGTACACATCGTCCTCAACACCACCACCACCACGACGCGCTTCATCGGCCTCGTCGCCCTCCGCAGCACCAACGCCGGAACCTTCACACTCCCACCCACCCTCTTCCCCCCACAAACAACACCACCCTATCTAACCCTCGAACTAAGCTACCAATTCCTCCCGCAATACTGGTCCCGCGGCTTCGCCACTGAATCCCTAATCGCTGTGCTGAACGCGTGTCGTGAGCCGAGGCTGTGGGACTCAGAGAGGGTGTTTGTTAGGGCTATGGTTGTGAGTGAGAATAAGGCGAGTTTGGGGGTGGTGGGGAAGGCGGGGTTGAGGGAGTTGGGCGTGTTTGTTAGGGAGGGGGAGGGTTTGTGGTTGGGGGGAAAGTGGTCGACGAGAGAGGAGTTAAGGATTTGGGGGGGTTGGGTTGTTGGGGGGAATGTGTGAGTAGGGTTGTTGCGCGATGAGTGGAGGGAGGCTGGGGAGTCGTGCGATGGCGTGAGAAGGAGAAGAGAGGGATTGGAGCAGCGCATTCAAGATCTAGCGGGTTCGGAGTAAGTCGAAGATTGGTGCCTCATGATATGATTGATGAAATTTGATTGAGCACAGCCCATAAGAAGTGAAGAAACATATATACAAGAACTTTAGTCACTCGGACTATAATTTCCTACGCAGCATAAGCATCCAAAAAGCTTGCCCTCGCTCCATTTTCTTTCCTCGCGACAACTTCTTCGTTCGCAGGAGCGATCGGCGTGCGTCCGTTGCGTCTGCTCAGCAAAGTGCTGCGCTTGTGTACAGGCGCAGAGTGAACAGCACGAGCCTGCGAAGACGGTACGCACTGGAAGTACCAATCATTCTGTGTCTTGCATGTCCAGCCGCTCTCGCACTGTGTGGGACCAGTGTGGCCAATACCACCGCAGCGGTCATAAGACTTGGCTGTACCGGACTCGGGCTGCGATGGGGCGGGAGCAGGCGCAAGGGTCGAAGCAGGAGGGGCAGATTCAACGGGCGAACTGGGCTGGGCTGGGGTGGATGGCTCCACAGGGTTTGCGGATTGGATTGGCGAGGCAGAGCCGCTAGGTGTCGCAGAAGCGATGGGCGATGCTGACTCAATTGGGCTGCCGGACTGAATGGGCGCAGCAGAAGAAGCAATTGGCGCTCCAGTTCCAGTGGGAGTAGCAATGGGCACTGCGAGCGAGAAACTGACGCTAGACTCAAGAGCGCTTGGAGTCGCATCGGCGATCGTGCTTGAAGTAGCATCAGGAACCACGGGAGCAGTGCCATTGTTCGAGCTTCCGCCGAGTGCAAGGATACGTGCGGCAGCAGCTTCAGCAGCCACCATGATGATGGCCTGAGTGTTTCCGGTAGGTAGATCTGGGTGGATTGAAGCGTCGACAACGAAAAGGTTGTCAGTGCCGTAGACCTTGGTGTCGGTGTCGACTACAACACCAGCATCACCTTTGGCGCCCATCTTTGCGGTGCCGACGTAATGGCTGCCGGTCTTGAAGTCTTTGATGAGGTCGGCACCAGTAGCGTTGGTGACGCCAGTAGGAGCAATGAGTGACAGAGTGGAGTTGCCACCTGCAGCCATCTTGATCAAGCGGTTCATCATGATGGTAGCAGCCTCCTTGTCGACATCGGAGGTCAGGTGCGGGTTCGTGATGAAGGTGGTGGCGCCATCAGCGGTAATACCAAGGCTACCGACAGACTGTGAGCCATGTGTGATGTAAACTTTCATCTGGATGGTGTCGTCGGAAGGACCGTTGCAGGTGCCCTGAAAGAACACTTCGCTCCCGTCAGTTGTCTTGACTGACGACCACCAGTTGAGGCGCTGTCCGGACTGTGCGAGGATACCTGAGCCCTTGGCAAAGAGGTCAACGGTAGTCTGGTTTGGCTTGGTGAAAGCCTCCTTTGGCTCTGAGGACATTGGGCTGCTGGTCTTGAACTTGACAGTGAAGATTGGGTGATCCTTAATCTCTGCGCCGACCGGAAGGTCAATCCAGTCTGCTTCCGCAGGGAGTGTCACGCCGCTGGATCCAGTGGCAACTGTCTGCAATTGTTCGGCTGGACCAATGCCGGAGTTGAAAAGCAGGCGAGGGGTAGACATGGAGCCAGCAGCAAGGATAACGCTGCCTCCAGCCTTCACGTTGTAGATGATGCGCTTGCCGCCTTCACCCTCGACCTCAACACCACTGACCATGGAGCCTTTGCGCACAGCGCGAATGACCTTTGTGTTCATCATCAACTGGAAGTTCTTCAGGTTCTGCGCGAGTGGGAGGTAAGTCTTGACTGGGCCAGAGCGAAGGCCATTGGCCACGTTCCATGCGGGATGTCCATACACATCGGTCTTGGAGTTGGGGTCCTTGATGAAGTCGGTTTCGGCCCAACCCTGACCTGCGAAGAATTGAGAAAGCACGCCATAGGCTTGATCGTTGTAACGCTTGCCATCCTCCGAAGCATAGGTCTGGCCGGGATTGCGCTCCCAAACGCGGTCAGCGGCAGCAGATACATCGGTCCACTTCCAGCCTACGGGCCACTTGTCGTCGAAATCCTTGTCCTGGGGCTTAACGAACATCATAGCGTTGACGGAGGTGCCGCCACCGAGTAAGCAGCCTGCCATGTCGGCAGTGTCGGTGCAATAAGCAGGGGTTCCGACATCGCTGAGGTAATAACCGTATCCAGGGACATCGTACATTGTGACAGTCGAGTTCCATTCCAAGGTGTCCTTGTTGCCCGACGAGGCGGTGGATGGGCCACCACGCTCAATCAGCAGGACCGAAGCGCCGCTCTCAGCAAGCCTCTCAGCAGCGATGATGCCAGCTGGCCCTCCTCCAGCGACGATGTAGTCATAGGTTGCGTTGGCAACGACGGCAGTGATGTTGTTACCTGCGATGGGCGCAGTCGAATTGCCAGAACCTGGTGTCGTTGGAATCGTGGAGTTGCCAGACCCCGAGCCACCCTTGACGGCAAGAGCTGCCCAAGTCGCGAAGTCTGCGCTCTTTGCATCGGCCATGGATATGCCGAATGCTCCAAATCCTGCGCTGTGGTAGTTTAGTGCAGCTGAAGGGGAGGTGGAGTCTGTCAATGGGGTATCGGAGTACGCCCAGCCCATGACATTGAACTCTTCGATGACCATGCCCGTGGCTGGGTCATCGCTGATACAGTTTTTGCATAGAAAGGTGTAGGTGAACGCGGTCTCGTTAACTGACGTGCCGTCTGGGATGGGTTCCATAGTAAATTCGCCTTGTGCAACTGCAGGATTGGTGTATCCAGTTGCCAAACGGAAGGAAGAAACAATCTCTCCATTGTTTGGCCAGGCAGCAATGATAAGCGGTCCAACCACTAGAAGTAGATGTACGAAGTCAGTGGTTGTCTCATGTGCAGTTCGTACATCGAGCTCTCTTACTTGACTGGCTTAAAGGCATTCCAGCCCATCCTCCTCCATTTGAGATTGGTGCTGTGATCTGTGCAATGAAGTCTGTAGTAGGGTTCTCGGGCAAAGCATAACCAAGAGTGAAGCCAGATTCATGCTGTAGACCATTGAACGCGATGCCGGTGTTTGCGTCAGTCCATGAGGTGGCAGTCTGGGCTGCGGCACGGAACGCCAACAAGGCAGCGCCCACGATGAATGAGCGTGACATTTTGGCGGTGAGAAAGCAGTAGAAGGTGTGAAGAAGGTGTGTGGGCACGGCCTCCAGTGAATGACAGAGCCTTCAAGGCTGTAAAGAGTGACAAGAAGGATCGAGAAAATGAAGGTCGAAGAACGAATGAATGAACGCAAGCAAGCTGCTGATGACCAGACTCACTGAGCGACCGCTACGCTTTGTTATATATGCTGGGCATGTTTTTCATGTCTGCGGGTCTTGCGATCCTCAATCTTCTGCATAGCGGGAGGAATCTCTTTGCAACCTTAGTGCGTTCTCAGGATCAGAATTCTCCGCCCAGTTCTTGACATCCGAGTCTTTGGACCAGGCTGGCCTGTGGATTTCCAGAAACGTGGTTGTACATGTGGGGATCACCCTATCAGAACCGTTCATGGCGCGTGGTAGATAGATTGCATTGTGCGCAAGCGAAGAAATGCCGATGCTGGCGTCCGACATGCCAGACGTTGTGACGTATAATCGTTGCATGCTGATTTGCTGGTCTGTGGTGTTTCATCACGCATTGTTCTTGGTGTGGATCCTAGCCGTTTCGAAACAGCGAAACGGGCCTCCTCGAATTTTGCCATGTAGCATGACTTGGCTGCTGAACCAACAAGAAGTCGCTGTGTCGCTGCATACCGAGATGACGTCCCCGCTGGAATCTTTGACAAGTTTGACAGTGATGGTCGAGTTGAGGCGAGCCCACTGCTTTTCGCGTGCCGAACGACTGACAAGCACATCATGGTGGCTACAGTAACCTACAAGAAACACGATCGGGGCCTTCGAGAGCGGCGAACGAGCATGGAAACCTCGCGGATAGTGTGGGACCCAACTGCTCGCGTCTTACTTTCACCATCCAGCTTGCGAATTTATCGTCGTGGTACATACACGATGAGCGCGATGTGTGACGCGACGTCAAAGCCTTCACGTGCGATGTCGGTGCGTGGAAAGTCGCCTCTACGTGATGCGTATCACATCATTGGAAGCACGTCGGGCTCTACGGAATGATTGAATTTAGGACGCTTGTGTTTGAGTGTTCACCTAGGTAGTGATGGTTGAGGTGGTCTGGAGAAACGAGTCGCCTACACCATCAGATGCTGCGGGGTTCCA
>Ga0265780_10004914_pt1 | contig 17073 bp, 15 predicted proteins | sample P1T30metagenome_FD_192432 | JGI IMG/M metagenome (GOLD analysis project Ga0265780, IMG submission 192432) | Plant litter microbial communities from East Loma Ridge, Irvine, California - P1 T30 | ecosystem: Environmental > Terrestrial > Plant litter > Unclassified | place: USA: California... | reverse complement strand
CTCGGGATACTGATTATTAATTTTTTTTAATATATCTATTGTATTATCTGTACTCCCATCATTTGCAAGAAAAACATGAACATCACTTATAGACATTAATTCGTTTATAGAATTTAGTTGAATCCTTTTTTCTTCATTATAAAAAGGTACTATGACAGCAATTTTTTTCATTTATTAAATCTTTCTTATATACGTAAAAGTTTGGTATGGATAATAATTTATGCCATATTAAGTAGCAAAAAATTAAGTTTTTATCAATCGTTGAATGTTGAATTTGTTATCATAATAAATTTTAACAAAGTATACCCCGCTTTCTAAAGTTTCAACATTAATAATTTTTTCTGCATTTGCAAAAATGTTAACAATTCTACCATTTATATCAATGACCTCAATTTTTCCTATATCTTTTTGTAAAGGATTTTCTATATAAAACAAAGAATTTGCTGGATTAGGGTAAATTTTAAACAGCTTATTATCATTAAAATTATCTGTGTTTAAAGGAGTGTTTGTTATTCGAATTATTCCTAACCCAGGAGTATTTGAAACACCAACATTGCCGTTACTAGTGGTATATCCTGCCAAAAGTATCTTCCCGTTGTCATGGCTATAGAAAGTAGACGAATAATCATCTGAAACAGGTCCAAATCTATATGAATAGCTACCTGTCGTATTAAAGTTTAAATCAGGAGTTCCATCGCTATTCTTCTTGTGTATAACGTAATTTCTTCCACAAGCACCAAAATTGCATCTATCACTCCCCGTTATAAGTATTTTATTTTCTATATTAATTTCAAATTTTACATCACCATAGGGTAAACCATTTAAATTAGATAGTAAATTATCCGAAATATTGTACTTGTATAATCTATTAGATTGCAGTACAAATGAACAGCTTTCCAATAGTTCAAAATATAATTGATTATCATCTTTAAAAAAAGATTTTGTAATCGAAAATCCACATGATGTATTTGATGACAAAACCACTTCTTTGATTCCATTGACTCCAAAACTGCTGGATAAAATTCCATTCTCATCAACTTTTACTAAAATTAGATATTTACTATTATTTGGAACATTAGCTGGATAGGTTGAAGAACCTACAAGTAAAATTTTATCTGATTGAAAAAATAAATTAACACCGACTGAGCTTTCAAATTGATTTAAAGGATAAATTTTATATCCATTCGAGTCAAAATCAGTATTAACTGAACCATTAGAATTGATTTTGCTTAAAAATATTCGACTATTTATAGTTCCAACAATATAAAGTTGATTTAATGAGTTAATATTTAAATCATTAATCACCTCTTCATTTTCACCAAAATTAAAAATTGATTTGCCATTAATTCCAAATGATGAATCATAATTGCCCGATGATGAAATCTTTATAACAAAGCAATCTTTATTAGCATTTGAGGTGGTAGAAATTTGACCATAAACATAAATATTTCCATTAATTATTTTTGAACCCTTGGCTAAATAATTTTCATTTATATTTTCAGTATTAAATGTTATATTACCATTATTACCAAAAGCTGTATTTAATGTTCCATCATAATTTAATGAACTTGCACCATTATGATAAACTAAAATATACTTGTTATTTTCAAAAAAAACTTTAATAGGTGCTGAATTTACGCTCAATATGGTCTTTCCATTATTTCCAAACGTTGTGTCTAATCCCAAGTTTTGAGCTTTTATTGAGACAAACGATAATATGACAAGTAAAAAATAAAATTGTTTCATGGTAATTGCATAGTTAATAAGTAAACTAATATTCTTCCTTTAAACTCTCATCCCAACCTTTAACCTCAACTCCAAAAACACTTTTTATCTTTGATTTATCTAAAACACTATAAGCCGGGCGTTTAGCAGGTGTTGGATAAGCAGAAGTGGGTATTGGTTGTAAATCTATACCAATATTGTTTACTTCAAATATTTTTTTGGCAAAATCATACCAACGTAATAATTTTTACAATATTAAATTTGATATATCAATTCCAACATATTATGTAACAACAGTATTACCTTTCATAACAGAAACTAATTGATAAGTTTCAGAATTTAAACCAACACTATTATCAATCTTTACAAATGTTGCAATTTCTCCATTGTTTAAAGTAAGACTTGATTTAAGTGTTAAAAATATATTGTTGGTGTTGTCGAAAGTAATTGAGCTTCCATTTGCTCTAATGGTTAGGTATTCACTAGCGTTTATTGATGATTGTATTGTTTTTATAACCGATTCGGAGCCATTAACAAAAATTAGTTTATTTCCCGAACAATCAATAGTGTTATTTGAAACAGATATAACCTGCATGATTCCTATAGTTTTTCCAAGTTTATTAACTTGAAATGTATTACCAGAGACTGTAACTCCTCCAACTAAATTATTATTTGCCAATAAAAATAAACTATTTCCATTGTCTGGACTATTCGGGTAAGATACTGTTGTATAATTATTGAGTACACTTACATAAGACTTAGAAATGGAAATATTTTGTCCAGATTTAATATTATTTGGGGCAGGAAGAGAACCAAATCCAGATGCGTTTGCAAAGCGATTGTTCATAATACAAATTCCTTTTGAAGGTTGCTCATTTACAGCATCAGAAAAACTACTTTTTACTGTAATAGCAACCCCTAAGTTCTCAAACCAGCAGTTATCAATTGTAATATTCTCTGCCCATTCAATATAAAATCCATAATCTGAATCTTGACAGGTGCAATTTATAAAAGAAATTACAGCCGATGTATTTTGAAATTTATTTTTTATACTGATATTATGCCCTTTTGAATAAGTTTTAATAGTGTTATCCTTGGTTGAAAAACCATCGAATGTACAATTTATAAAAGAAATCTGCCCGTTTTGACCCTCCAATTTTAAAGAGTTACTGAAATTGCTTGATTTTGAAACTACAACATTTTCAAAGACATTAAACTGATTGGGTAAAAGCCCGTCGGATGTTGTCAAGCTGTTACCACTTCCTCTTAGATATATTCCATGACCTTTAAATCCGGAAATTTTAATATTTTTTATATTTGAATTCCATAAACCTCCGTGAAATGGTTAAACAGAAAGATGATTGGCATCAAACAAAAAACAACCAGCATTTGTCTCATGTCTACCGAATAAACTAAAATTAGACATATTTAAGGAAACAGGACCGGATTCAATTTCTAACATGTAATCAACATTATGATTATCTGTATTTTGAATAAATGTTTTATCAATAGATTCTCCAAGTATTGAAACTCCATTTTTTAGCAAAAGCGTGTTTATTCTGTAATTTCCATTTGGAATATACACAACAGACCCTTTTAATTCAGAGTCGTTTAAAGTATTTAAAGAAGCAAAATCGATAGCACTTTGAAATGCCGTAGTATAATCTTGGGTTTTACCAAATGCTCCAAAATATAATACATTTATATTACCTTCATATTGTCTAACCCATCTCCCAATGCTCTGTCCAGAGATGGATGTCGTTTTTATAATCGTACCATTATTATCATTTTTATAAATTCCTGTAGAATCAGAATTAATGAAGACATTATCTGTTCGCCACATAAAAATACCGCCGCCGCCATCACCTAAACTTGTGTGCCCCTTTACATAGTAAAGTTCTCCGTTTGTATTTCCTACAATTCCTCTTAAAGCTTGTAAATTTAATACTTCTATCATAATTTTTTAAATTTAAATAATTGGTTTAAATTTTTCTTAAACTTTCTTCCCAATCCCTAACCTCAACACCAAAAACACTTTTTATCTTTGATTTACCTAAAACACTATAAGTCGGGCGTTCAGCAGGTGTTGGATAAGCAGAAGTGGGTATGGGTTGTAAATTTATACTAATATTGTTTACTTCAAATATTTTTTTGGCAAAATCATACCAGGAACATTGTCCTTCATTAGAGAAATGGTAAATACCGTAAAGAGAGGTCAGATTTGAGAGGTCAGATTTGAGATTTTCAGTATGTTTAATAATTTCAACAACGGCTTCTGCCAAATCTACTGCATTTGTAGGCGTCCCGATTTGATCGCTTACCACGGATACTGAATCTCTTTCCGAAGCCAATCGCAACATCGTTTTCATGAAATTAGTTCCGAATTGCGAGTAAACCCAAGAGGTTCTTATGATAAAATAATTGTCAACTATATCTTGGATTGCTTTTTCCCCGTTCAATTTCGTCTGCCCATAAACCCCTGTAGGATTTGGGACAGCTTCTTCCGTATAAGGTTTGGAAGCATTTCCGTCAAAAACAAAATCGGTAGAAATATGTACTAAAATCGTATCGTGTTTTTTACACGCTTCTGCCAGGTTTTTTGCTCCTACAACATTGATCAAGTGCGCTTTTTCAGGCTCGCTTTCAGCTTTGTCAACTGCAGTATACGCAGCGGCGTTGATACAAAAATCAGGTTTCAATTGAGAAAAAATGGCATCGCAATTTTCTAAATCGGTAATATCTAATTCAGAAGATCCATAGAAATGAAATGCTATTTCAGGATAATTTGGCGCAATAAACTGCAACGATTGCCCCAATTGGCCTGAACCGCCTGCTACTAAAACTACCATACTTTCCTGGCATTTTCAAGTGCGGGAAGTGCTTGATCTTTTTCAGAAATCAGCAACTGATCTTCTATTTTCCAGTCAATATGCAATGCGGGATCATTGTAAAAGATACCTCCTTCAGATTCTTTATTATAAAAATTATCGCATTTGTAGAAAAATAAAGCCGTTTCGCTTAAAACTACAAAACCATGGGCAAAACCTCTTGGTACAAAAAACTGCTTCTGATTTTCTGCAGAAAGCAATACCGACACATGTTGTCCAAAAGTCGCCGATTCAGGACGTATGTCAACTGCAACGTCTAAGACTTCACCCTGAAGAACGCGAACCAGTTTCGCTTGGGCATGCGAACCCGTCTGGTAATGCAATCCTCTTAAGACTCCCTTTTTTGAATAAGACTGGTTGTCTTGTACAAAATGTACTTTTTGGCCTGTATTTTCTTCGAAAATTTTTTCGTTGAAAGATTCCATAAAATAACCTCTTTCGTCGCCGATAATTTTGGGTTCAATTATATAGCAGCCTTCAAGTTGAGTGGATAAAAATTTCATTTAAATGATGCTTAATAAGTGTTTTCCATAGCCGCTTTTTAACAGTGGCTGTGCGATTTTTGATAATTGTACCTCATCAATAAAGCCCATTTTGTAGGCGGCTTCTTCAATGGCTCCAATTTTTAATCCTTGGCGTTCTTCAATAACTTGAACAAATTGCCCTGCCTGCATCAATGACTGAAAAGTACCGGTATCAAGCCATGCGGTGCCTCGATCTAAAATACTTACTTTCAGCTTGCCTCGGTTTAAATATTCTTTGTTGATGTCTGTAATTTCAAGCTCTCCTCTATGACTCGGTTGAATATTTTTTGCAATATCCACAACGTCATTGTCATAGAAATAGATTCCGGGAACGGCATAATTTGATTTTGGGCTTTCCGGCTTTTCCTCAATAGAAAGCACCTGACCATTCTTATCAAAATCTACAACGCCATAACGTTCTGGATCATGGACGTGATAGGCATAGATAATGCCACCGTCAGGATCATTATTTGCCAGAAGCAAATCTGAAAGTCCGGTTCCATAGAAAATATTGTCGCCTAAAACCAAAGCTACCTTATCCTTTCCGATAAATTCTTTCCCGATAATAAAAGCTTCTGCCAGTCCGTTTGGGTGTTCTTGCACCGCATATTCAAAACGGCATCCAAGGCTCGTGCCATCGCCCAAAAGCTGGCGAAAAAGCGGAAGGTCATGAGGCGTGGAAATAATCAAAATCTCTCTGATTCCTGACCACATCAAGGTTGACAGCGGATAATAAATCATCGGCTTGTCATAAATAGGCATCAACTGCTTGCTCACGGCAAGCGTCAATGGATGCAATCTTGTTCCTGAACCTCCGGCTAATATTATTCCTTTCATTAGAGTTTAGATTTTTCTAATTGTTTATTATAAAATGCTTTAAGTGCTGCCAGTAGCAGGAAGATAAGGATGAATAAAACTGGCAAAATAAATTTCATCTTATTATTAGCGCCCGTATTATTTTTGATGTTAGTAACAACACTTACATCTTTGATAATTTTATCAATATTAATTTTTTCAATTCTATGAGTTCCCTGCTCTTGCAGTAATCCTTCTTTAGTTTTGATGATGTCATTAAGCTGCGTATTTTCGTTATAATACACCAAATTACTGCTTTTGGTTCCATTCGTGTTTTTCTTAAAATCATTCAAGAACCCGTCAATTTGATTAATTATAGAATCATTCTCTCTAGCTTTAACCTCTGAATTATTTTGAATTACTTTTTGTAAAGTTTTATAATAATCCGAGTCATTTAGATAATCCAATAACGGCTTAATTAAGGTTTCATCATTTATTTTTTTAGAAGTACTTATCTTAAGTAAATGATAAGGATAATTTTTACTGGTTATTTTATCTTCAACTATTTTGTTTAAATCGCCATCTTCAGCCATTAACTTAATCAGCTCAAAGTTTTCAGCCTTATTATCTATAAATTTATAGATGTCAATGATGGGTTCAATTTCAATTTGTCCTATGCTTTTTGTATCCTTAAAGCCTAATTTAAATAAATAGGCGGTATCATTTTCGCTAATTTTTGAGTTTAAAGATGTTATTTTAGAATATAAATAATCATTAGATCCAAAATTCGGGGTGACTATAATTTCAGAGTCATAAACAGTACTGCTTTTATCTAGGTAATACCCAAGTCCAGCCCCAATAATAAACAATATGGCTAAAACAATAAGGTTCCTTTTTATGAATAAAAATCCTCTAAAAATCCAAGTGGAGAAATCTTCAAAGGCTCGTCCGATTCGCTTTGGGATTTGGGAAAGGTCAATTTCTTGGTTTTCAGGATTTGGCTGCGGGCTCGTGTTCATAAATTAGTTAGTTTTTACGTTGAAAATTTGTTCTAATATTTTGATGGTAATCAAATAAGTCGGTTTCACGCCAGTGGTTCCAAGCCCTCCAGAAGCTAAGGTGCTTCCTGTTTCTAAAGGATTGTCTGAAGCGTAATAGGCATAGCGTACTTTTACATCTGGATGGATGCTTTTTCTAATTTTTGAAGCCGACTGAATTGCTTTTTGATAGTAAGCGCCTTCCATTTCAAGGCCGATAACGCCCCAAGTCGATTCGTGGAAAAATTTCAGCAGGTCTCTGTTTTGAAGCGATGTTCCCAATACGGAAACCATCGGGCCAGCATAAACCGGAATCCCATTACCTTCAAACATTTCTAAAGTCAGCTCATTTTCAAACGGATAATTGTCTCCCGTTCCTTCATTTATATGTGCCGACGGAATCATGATGTCGCCTTTTACACCTTCTAAAATTCCGGCTTTCCCCATGATAGAAACAGATTCTACGTTTAAGAAATATTTGTTTTTTCCGTCTTTGTAAGGTTTCAAAAGTTCGTCGATGGTTTCATAAGCCTGTTCGCCAAAAGCATAGTCCATCACGATAATTACCGGAGGATGTTCTCCTATTTTTGCAGTAGGAAAAGCCGATTTGCTCCAGTCAATCTGTGCGGTATCAAAAATCTGGACATCAATATTTGTCCCTGAATTAGCATCTGGAAGCGAAATCATGCCATATTTTAAGGCAAATTCTTCAACTTTATCTCTAACGTCATTTGCACCTGGCCGGCTTAATTCTTCAAAAATAAAGAAATCAGACTTGTCTTTGAATTTGGTTTTCAGCGTATGCGTTGCAAAAATCGAATTCATCACACTGTGCATGTTGGCACTGATAATGTGAATCGGACGGTCTAATAGTTCTTTTTCAAGTAAAACTTGCTTGATATTGTTGGCCCAAATTTCACCATGGATGTGATGCCCAAGACGTTCTCTCAAAATCGGACTGAACGTAATGGTTCTTTTATTGTTGAAGATGACTTCTTCAATCGCCAATTTTCCAAGCCAGTAAATGACGTGAAGAAAACGGTCTGGCTTTTCCGCGGTTCCAAATGCTTGATAAATATCTAAGATTTCTTCAAAAGATCTTCCTAAAATATTGGAAGCATGCGAAATCGCAATTTCTTTTTCAATCAGCGTCAGTTTTTTATTTTGCGCAACGATTTGTTCTAATTTCTCCCAATCGCGCGTAAATTCCTTGGTATTTTCATCTAACAAAACACGGTCCTTGATTTTATGAGATTCAATAAAAATGAAGGTCAGGTGTGTCAAAATATCATAAATATCTGAGCGCCCGCGCGTGATTTCCACATTCATCTGCTCAGTATCGATCCTATAGCAATTTCTTTTTCTCTTTGGAGGAACAATTGCGGTGAAGTGCGATTTTGAATAGCCTTCGTCAGAAGTGAGGTTGATAAAACGGCATTCCTCAATTCCCACCGGAAGCCTTTCGATAACATATAATAAGCCGCTTAATTCAACTTTTTCATCAGCAATCGTTCCATAAATTTCTGGTCGCAATTGCAATAACGCTTCCCTTAAAGTGTCACCCGAAACTCCCATTGGCTTATAGAATCCTCTATTAAACAAATGGCGCATCGTGATGTATAATTTTTCAATCGCCGCTGATGATTCCTGGGCTCTTGAGCGTGATATATTTTTAGTTTCTTTCATTTAAATCTATTTTCTAACCCGCAAATGTAGGTTTTTTATTTTTTATTTGGCTAAAATACGTTATATTGACAATGTCCGTTTTATGACTAAGTTACTTAATTACTAAGAATCAAAGTGACTGACGGTTCATATACGGTTGTTGTCGTTGCTGTTTTTTTCAGTTCTTCTTTCGTAATCTTATTCCACTTGCCACCAGAAAAACTGAACACAAAATCACGTTCCACCGGATTATAAAGCACCAGTGGCGAATAACTGATCACTGTTTTTGTTGTATTTGAATTGTAGTCGGTTATTTTTCTTTCTAATTTATTTCGTTCAATAATCAGCCTCTCAAAAGCTACAAAAACGCCTGCTTCTGGCATTTCTAGATTGAATTCTGAAAGGTCTATCTTATTTTCGCGAATACCTCTTTCAATAGATACTATAAAATCTTTCTGCAGCACTTCCTTCCCCGGATAGCCGTTCTCACCCACTTCATACAAATGCAGTTTTATAGTGGCATTATCGATGCGGCAGTCGGTCATGAGCGTAACTTTCTGGATCCATTTTGTGCTTTTGTATTCTGTCTTGTAAGGAAAAAACTTGGCGTCTAAACGAGGCCCTTTGTCAAACGCTTCCGCCAGTTTTTTAATTTTTCCAATTTCAAGGCGTTTGCTCTCCTTTTTATTGACGATAAAAATTTCGTTTAATTCCACCGAAGACGGCGTCATCAAGACTATTGCAACATCTGATGCCTTCACGACTTTTCGTTCATAGCCCAAAACTGAAAAGACCAGATTTTTAGATTTATCGTTTAAATTAATGCTGAACTCGCCATTTTCCTCTGCTGTCGTGCCAATATTTTCATTCTCTACCCAAACGCTCACATACGCAATCGGATTTCCAGAAACGCCATCTTTGACAACGCCTTTGGTTTGGGCAAAACTTAAAAATCCTATAAAATATAATATCGCAAAAAGTCTTTTTTCTTTCATCTTTTTCATTTTCCTACTAAACTAATTTATCTGCAATATTTCTGTCATTGCTCAACCTCGGAATCTTATTTTGTCCGCCTAATTTGCCTATCGATTTCATATACTCTTGGAACCCGTTTTTTGCAACTTTAGTAACCACAAGCTTCCGCAATACATTTCCTACGATCAAATCGTCATAATACACATTTTGTTTTCGCATGGAATCATCAATTTTCAAAGAAAATTCTTCCATGTTTTCAGGCTCATGTTCAAATTCGATAAGCCATTCGTGATAGGGCAGTCCGTCTTTTGGCGTGATTTGCGGCGCAACCGTAAATTCATTCACACGAATATCCGTGTTTTCCATGGCTGTTTTAAGCGCCACTTCGACTTCTTTTCCAATCACGTGCTCTCCAAAAGCAGAAATATAATGCTTGATCCGGCCGGAAACAATAACGCGGTAGGGCTTCAAGGACGTAAATTGAACCGTGTCGCCAATATTATAGCCCCAAAGTCCGGCATTGGTGGAAATTAGAAGGACATAATTTGTTTCTAATTCAACTTCACCGATGGTATATCTTCTTGCGTTTTCATTGTAAAACTCATCGGCTTTTATGAATTCATAGAATATTCCTGCGTTTAAAAGCAGTAGCATTCCTTTTTCTTGCTGCGAATCTTGGTAGGCAAAAAATCCTTCCGAAGCCGGAAAAAGTTCGATAGCATCTACTTTTCTTCCTATTAAATTCTCAAATTTTGAACGGTAAGGCTCAAAGTTTACGCCTCCATAAATAAACAAGTTGAAGTTCTTGAAAATTTCTCCGACAGGCTTCCCTCCTTTTTGCTTGAGCTTTTCAAAATACATTTGGACCCAAGACGGAATTCCGGAAATGACGGTCATGTCTTGATCAAAAGTTTCTTCGACAATCGCATCCACCTTGGTTTCCCAGTCGTCGATGCAATTGGTTTCCCAGCTGGGCATTCTGTTTTTTTGAAGATATTTCGGAACAAAATGCGCCACGATACCCGACAATCTTCCAAATTGGATTCCGTTTTTTTCTTCCAAAACCGGACTTCCCTGCAAAAAGATCATCTTGCCCGAAACGAAGCTGGCATTTTTAGTTTCATGGATGTAGTGAAGGATTGCATTTCGAGCCGCTTCCACATGAAAAGGCATTGATTCTTTAGTCAGCGGAATATATTTGGCACCAGAAGTAGTCCCGGAAGTTTTTGCAAAATACAGGGGTTTTCCTTTCCATAGCACATTTTCTTCGCCTTTGACCACTCGGTCCACATACGGCTTCAAACCCTCATAATCGCGAACCGGAACATTTTTTACAAAATCAGAATATGATTTAATCTGGCTGAAATTATGATCTTTCCCAAACTGCGTTTCCTGAGCTTCTAAAATGAGGCTCCTGAATACTCTTTCTTGCGTTTCCACAGGATTCAATGCCCATTTCTGTGTTTTTTCGTAAATTTTCTTAGCAAACTGCTTTGCAAAAAATGATTTTAATGACATTCTTTTATTTTAAGTTTTTGATACCGTTCCATCATTCAAAATTTATAAAGTTCGTGGGATCGATGGCAAAACCATCTTTCCATAATTCAAAGTGCAGGTGTACGCCGGTAGATTCTTCGCCTGTGGAACCCGCCAGAGCAATCACTTCGCCCGTTCGCACCACGTCTCCCTGATTTTTTGTCAATGACGAAGCATGCTTGTAAACACTGATAATTCCGTCGCCGTGGCGGATAATCATGACATGGCCCGTGGTTGGCGTCCAGTCAGCAAAAATAACGGTTCCGTTGGCCACCGATTTGATCGGCGTGTTTTTGGCCAAAGCCACATCGACCGCAAAATGCTTGTTTTTCGGACTATATTTGTCGGTTATGTGGCCTTTTACTGGTGGAAAAAGAACAATTTCAACCTTGGCTTGCGCCTTTTCAAAAACATTATATTTATCTTCTCGCGCCACTTCTTCCCTTAATTTTTTGTCTGCTTCAGAAGGAGAAAAATCAACTTCAGACGCATCGGCCAATTCTGCTGCTTTGATCGAATCTTTGTTAATCTTAGATACATCAACGTCTCCGGCAAGAACTTTTTTTATCGATTCGATATAGGCGTTGTTCAACTTAATGGATTTCTCAAGCGAGTCAGATTTAAGGGCTAATTCAGTAGCTTCGCGCTTTAATTTTGAAGAAGCATACCCCGGAATATATTCTCTTAGCGGCGTGAATGCAATGATGTAAGTGGTGATGGCGATTAAGAAAATGGCGCCTCCGGTCAACACCACAAACACGTTCATCAAGTTCAATTTCAATGAGAAAATTTCTTCAAAAGTTTCTTCATTTAAAATGACAAGCCGGTTTTTGTTGAAAAGCTTCTTTTTAATAATCTGTCGCTGCAGCCTTTTCTTTGACATTGAAAAAATGTATTTTACAAATATATGAAATTGCCTGTTTTTAGTAGGCGTTTCTGCAAATAGTATAGCATCAAATAAAATTAATTCAGAGTTTAGTAATCCAGATTTAAATTTTTATCGTAGATTAAAGGAGTAAAGGATAACGTTTTTAACTAATAATTATTAAGTCATTCCGTTTTTCTTTTTACATTTGTGAAATATTTCTAAACATTGCGAAAGCAATAATTTTAAACATCATGGGAAAATTAGGCTTAACAGAAATACTTGTAATCGTTGCGATCATCTTATTGCTTTTTGGAGGTAAAAAAATTCCAGAATTGATGAAAGGATTGGGTTCTGGTATTAAAGAATTCAAAAATGCGGCAAAAGATGAAAATCAGCCAGCGGCAGCCAAAAAAGAAGAAGAAAAAATTTAATAAAGTTTTAGACTTTATAGTTGAAAAGCCTCATGGAAAATATTCTGTGAGGCTTTTATTTTTTTAAGTTTTGGAATTATAAAATCATCGTCAGCTGAACTCGCTTCCTGCTTTCATCAACCTCAACCACTTTCACTTGAACTTGCTGGTGCATTTTCACGACTTCATTTACGTCAGAAACAAAGCCCTCTTTTAGCTGCGAGATGTGAACAAGGCCGCTTTCTTTGATACCGATATCTACGAAACAGCCGAAATTAGTGATGTTGTTTACAATTCCTGGCAAGACCATTCCGGTTTTTAAGTGACCTATTGTTTTTACATTTGGGTCAAATTCGAAAACCTTGGCCGCTTTCCTTGGGTCTAATCCTGGTTTTTCTAATTCTTTTACAATGTCTTTCAAACCAAGCAATCCGATGTCTTCAGTCACATATTTCTCAACCGGAATCTGCGCTATTTTTTCTTTATTGGCAATCAGATCATCGACAGAAACTTTCAAATCTTTGGCCATCTTTTCCACGATTTTATAAGCTTCGGGATGGACTGCAGAATTATCCAGCGGATTTTTTCCGTTGGAGATTCTTATAAAAGCCGCAGCTTGCTGATACGCTTTTTCTCCTAATCTCGGTACTTTTTTCAACTGCTTTCTTTCTTCAAAAGCACCGTTTTCAGCTCGATAAGCCATGATGTTTTCGGCCATCTTCTCCCCGATTCCAGACACATAACTCAGCAAAGATTTACTTGCCGTGTTGATGTTAATTCCGACAGAATTTACGCAACGAACTACAACCGAATCTAGTTCTTCTTTGAGTTTCGTCTGGTCCACATCGTGCTGGTACTGCCCAACTCCGATTGATTTTGCGTCAATTTTTACCAATTCTGCCAACGGATCAGACAATCTCCTTCCGATAGAAACCGCGCCACGAACCGTCACATCATACGTTGGAAATTCATCTCGGGCAATCTTCGAAGCCGAATAGATCGACGCTCCAGCTTCGCTAACTACAAAAACTTGCAAAGGCTTATCGAAGGCAATTTTCTTTATAAAAAACTCAGTTTCGCGGGAAGCTGTTCCGTTTCCGATTGAAATGGCGTCAATTTTATAAGCATTCACCATTGACCGAATTTTTTTCATCGCAATCGCAGTTTCGTTTTGCGGCGCATGAGGGAAAATGGTTTCATTGTAGAGCAGGTTTCCGTTTTCGTCTAAACAAACGATTTTGCAACCGCTTCTAAAACCTGGATCAATCGCCAGAATTCGTTTTTCGCCCAAAGGTGGCGCCAACAACAACTGACCCAAATTTCCAGCAAAAACTTGAATTGCCGTTGCGTCGGCTTTTGCTTTTGCTTCTTGCAACGTTTCGTTTGAAATCGCCGGAGCTAATAATCTTTTGTAACTGTCTTCAATGGCTTTTTTCAGGTGAACGGCCGTTTCTTTTTTATTTTTAATAATTGCTTCTTCCATCATTTCAATGGCTTCTTCTGGATCAATTTCTATTTTAAATTTGATAAAACCTTCGTTTTCAGCCCGAAGCATCGCCAATAACCTATGCGAAGGCGCGCGTTGCAGATTTTCTTCCCATTCAAAATATTGCTCGAATTTTTTGGCTTTCTCGTCGTCTTTTTTTGCTTTTACAACTTTAGTGGTAATCGATGCTTTTCTTTGGAAAGTTCTGCGTAAATTTTTTCGGATGTAGATATTTTCGTTGATCCATTCGGCGATTATGTCTCTTGCTCCTTGCAAAGCTTCGTCTTCATTAGCCACATTTTTATTCAGATATTTTGAAGCTACGAAGTCAACATCGTCGTTGTTTTGCGCCATAATTATTTTGGCCAAAGGCTCTAATCCTTTTTCACGCGCCACATCAGCTCTTGTTTTTTTCTTCTTTTTATACGGAAGGTAAAAATCCTCCAATTCATTTAAATCATAACTTTGCTGGATTTTTTTCTCCAATTCTGGCGTCAATGCATTTTGCTCAGAAATGGATTTTAAAATCGCTTCTTTCCGTTTGGTGATGGTTTCAAATTCCTTGTCAAGTTTCGCAATTTGTTCAATCACAACCTCATCTAAATTGCCAGTTTTGTCTTTTCGATAGCGGGAAATAAACGGAATCGTGCAGTCTTCATTCAAAAGTTGCAGTGTATTTTCGATGTTTTTTGATGGCGTTGTGACTTGTTTTGAGATGTATTCGAGGTTGGTCATTTTGTTTTTATTTTATGGCAAAGATGCAAAGTGTTGCGCAAAGTTCGCAAGGGAAATTTCACTTTTAATGAATTTTATTTATTCACAACTCTTTCAATTTCTTTCACTAGCTTTTCCAGTCTCCCATCTTTTTTAGATCTGTTGAAATGTTGTGCACTTCCTAAAAATCGACTTTCATTTGATATAAATGGAATTCCATTTAATTTATAAATATATCTGTTATCTTCACAAGGTAATTCTTGAATAATTTTCAAATCAATTAAATTATTATGGATAAATTTATCAGTTCCAGCATTTGAAATCACAACAACTTTTGGTTTAATAGCTTCTAGAATTTCAAATGTTAGCTTTATTTGACTTTGTAAAAATATTTTATCAATCTCAGTAATTGTTTTTAGATTATATTTATTTTCTAATTCTGCTTGTGTAGATTCTCTTTCATATAATAAGTCTAACATTGTCCAGCTTTTATTAAGTAGTTCTCCTATTTCATAGAACTTTTTGAAAAATGGATAAATTTTTTCCTCTTTATTTTTATTACAATCAATTATCGGATATGGTGGATGTGGATAAAATCCTCTTGTAGCATCAGCACGTCCATTAGGAGGTAACGAAGGATTTACAGAAAGAAAGGTTATTTCATTTGTTAAAATTTCTTCTTGAAATAGAGGTGAAATAATTTCTATATTGTTTTTATAACGATTTGACCAAATTTCATTGAGCTTTTCATCAACTTTTAAATCATTTTTTAGATTAATTTTTTTCATATTTCCATTATTTAAATTATTTATCAAACTTAATCTTTACTTTTAAACACTTTCTACGGTTTTCCGTAATCTAAATTACAGCCATTTTGTAAATCTATTCTTAAATTTTTTATTCTCGAAATTGAAAGAAAAGAATTTCTAATTTTGCCGTCAAATCTTCGCCAAATGGATATTTTATTATTGCTTTTTTTATTGGTAAACTTTATTGCATTTTTTATCATTGGTTATGATAAACGGCTATCGGTGAAAAATAAAAGAAGAATTTCTGAGAAAGGGTTGTTGTTTTGTGTTGCAATTGGCGGAACTGTTGGTTCTTTGTTTGGAATGTTACTTTTCCAACATAAGATTTCTAAAGGAAGTTATCTTTTGAAGTTTTGTTTGATTGTAGTTTTGCAGTTTTTGGTGCTATATGCTTACTTAAATTATAACGCAAAGATGCGCGAATTTTTTTCGCAAAGTTTCACAAAGTTTTAGACCTAACAGGTTTTAAAAACCTGTTAGGTCTAGAGTATTGTCAAATAAAAAACCGCAAACTACAAATCAAAAAAATCTGTAAATCTGCGGTTCTCCTATATTTAAAAATTACTTACTGACAAGCAATCTTATCCACACGATTTTGGTGTCTTCCTCCTTCAAAATCAGTATTTAAAAAAGTTTCAACCATTTCAACAGCTTCATTTATAGAAGTATATCTTGCGGGAATACTGATAATATTGGCGTCATTATGTTGTCTTGCCAACGCGGCGATTTCTTTCGTCCAGCATAATGCAGCGCGAATTCCTTGGTGTTTATTAACAGTCATATTGATTCCGTTGCCGCTGCCGCAGATTACGATTCCGAATTGCACTTTACCAGTTTCGACATCAGTCGCTACAGGATGCCCGAAATCTGGATAATCAACGCTGTCGGAAGCATCTGTTCCATAATTGGTAACTTCGTGGCCTTTTGCTTTAAGCATTTCAACGATTGCCTTTTTATATTCTGGTCCTGCGTGGTCGTTTCCGATGGAAATTTTCATAGTTGTTTTATTAAGTTGTGTGTGTGCAAATTTACCGCAACCTTTATCATTTACCAAAATAAATAGGAGCGAAGTTTGTTCTTCTGATTATCAATTATTTAGGTTTTTACCAATTCGTAAAATGCTGACTATTAGTACCTAAATTGTAATGAAATTGTTAAATATTTGCATTGTTAACAGCAATTTACAATCCGTTGACGTTGAGTTAATTGTACATTAACATTGATTGTTGATAAGTCCGGATAGAATTTTAGAAGTATTTCTTGTTTGTTCGATTAAAAACAGTAATCCAAAACCTAGATTACAAATGCAAGTTTAGTTGGGTGAATTTTTGGAAAAGTTATGAATACTTAAGTCAATTTTGTTAACAGGATTTAACAAGTGAACTTATCTACAATTCAAAAACAAAAACGATTATCAACCGTTGTTAACAAGGTTTAAAAATGAGCTTAAAATGAGCTACTTAATACCCTCAAACTATGTTGATAACTCGGTATAACAATCCATAACTACAATACCTCACAAAAAAATTTAAAGTTATATCGACTATTAACAAGCTATAATAACCATTAAAAATTAAATTTAAATTTCTTTTTCTTTTTGTTGTTTTTAATAAATGTTGACAACTTTGAAAACTTCAAACG
>Ga0265780_10004913_pt1 | contig 17075 bp, 11 predicted proteins | sample P1T30metagenome_FD_192432 | JGI IMG/M metagenome (GOLD analysis project Ga0265780, IMG submission 192432) | Plant litter microbial communities from East Loma Ridge, Irvine, California - P1 T30 | ecosystem: Environmental > Terrestrial > Plant litter > Unclassified | place: USA: California... | reverse complement strand
GGTTTTACAAGCTAGAAGGATCAGATATCACCTTCTGTGAGAGCGCGCATTAGCGAGGTAGCTATACCAAGCGAGGACTCTCTCTCTGCGACAAGACAGCAATTTTCGCATGCCATCATTGCTGATACTACCATCTGCAAGAGCGTGCATCAACGAGAGAGGTGTGCTTAGCGAGAGTGCTCTCAACGGCAAAACAACAATCTTTCCGTACGCAAATCGCCGGCACCACCACCTGAGGATCCGTGCTCCAGGGAGATGAGTGTTCTCGACGAGCATCCTTTCGACGGCAGGAAAGCAATCTTCCCATGCGAAAGTTGCTGGTACCACCACGGGTGGATGGGTATACCAACGAGAGAGACGCTTCAAGTGAGGGCTTCACCGATGGTGTCTCAATCGAAATTGTCAGACAACACCTCTCAAGACTCTACACACGCCAGTGGGGCATCGGACTCGAGCGTGTTCCCAACCGTCTATTCGGAATTCTTCGTCGTTCGGCAATCTTAGGTTTCACCTCGAAAAGTCTCATCGCAGGTAAGCATAGGTGCAGAATGCACGCTCCCTATGGTGCTTCGGGGGAATTCATAGTCGGCTCCTCAGGTATTAGCATGAAGTTACGGTCAAGTTACTAGATGCATGTTTGATGTGTACGGACTGTTCGGGTATGGAATCACTGTTGCCGATCACTGACTGTTGGGAATGAACATACACCTGTCACGACTTCGCACCTAGTTCCAAGGTTCTTCTGAGCTTGGACGAGTTGTTTTCGCGACATATGCATGCCTTGAGAAGATGTCAATAGTAGACTGTTGATTGATGCCGTAGAGGTGAGGTTGATGCGCGGTCCGCCGAGCATGCCCGATGATTTGCCGCTATACGGAGTTGCCGCCGTCACCGCCGCCACCACTACATTTTACCAGCTTGCCCACCTATTTGATTACTACAACTCATACCGATCGGATGACCTTGAAGAAGAAGCGGAATGATAGCTGTGTGGCACTCTTGAAGACCAAGCGAGCATAGTGCCGCGTAGTCGAATCACGCAATACGCATGCAGATAAGAAGTTTTTGTTTTATGTATGATTGAGGCAGCACGAGACATGTCACAACTTTCACATATCGCACCGATCACGATGAACGAATGAATGCAATAAGAAAAGAAAGCAAAAATCAGGTCTAGGCTCTACCACAGATGGATATCGATCTTCGCTACCAACGCTGATGCTATGTAGTCAGAAGAACAACCAGATCATCCTTGTGCTCGAGCTTTTCTCGAGCCTCTCCTGGTATCGTAAGTGTGCTTGCAGCTCAAGCATAAGCCAAGCCATGCTGCAAGTCCGAAATTTTGAATGCAGTCCTTCCATTCATGCCCCTCAGATACCCATCACCCGCAGTCGTTGGCGGGAGGAAAGTATCTTGGTCGGTGTAGATGGGCTTGGCGATCATTGTGCGTGGGACGGCAAGCTCAAGGTGAGTTATCGTGTGTCCGGTGCACATCGAACAGCTTACTGAGGACCGTCCTCAGGCTCATCAGGCTGGTCGAAGAGGAAGTTGGCGGCTAGCTCTTCGTTCTTGTCGCAGGCGAAGTAGGCTTGGATGACCAGGTCACGTTCGAAGCCAAGGCGGCACAACTGTCGATTGTTAGCAAGTGTTCAATGAGTTATGTGAGATACAGCCCATCCTACCCTCTCAATAGCCTCCCTCTCCTCCTCAGTCACACTGATTTGCTGAGCGCCGGGCGGCAGCGCAACATCCTCATCGGCGTCCTCGGCTAACAGTTGCATAAATTGTTCCGGGTTCTGAGTGATCATTTGGGCGAGCTGAGGGTTGCCAGCGGCGACCTGCTGAAGAATGGGCTCAAGCATTTGTGGTTGTTGCTGAACGACCTGGCGCAACTGCTGGAACTGCGGGTTGTTGCGCAGGAAATCAAGAGCGTTGGCACCAGCGGCACCACCAGCAAGACCGGCTGCGGCACCTGCGCCGGCGCCAGCGCCAGCTCCGCCTGAGGGTTGTTGTCCAGCACGAGCAGCGGCCTCGAAGAGGTTCTCAGGCTCGCCACCAGTCTGCGAGGCGGGCGCATCAGTGGCCGCAGTCTGGCCTTGCTGAGACGCCTGGGTGTTGGCTTGTGGGGCAGCAGGCGCTTGCTGCTCTTCTTGCTGCGCGGAGTCCGGAATACCGGTCAAAAGGTACTCGACCGCACGGTCGGGGTTGAAGAAAGCAGCGCGCATGGCACGGTCAATGTCGGAGCGAGCGAAGCCCATGGATTCCATGTTGGCAACAGCAGCAGAGCGCTGCTCGCCCATGGCGAGAGAGTTGGGGTCATTGTAGTTGGGCGCGGCGGCGGGCGCTGGGGAGGGAGTGGCAGGCGGCTGAGCCTGGTTGGAAGACGGTTGTGATGCGGGTGCGGCAGGAGGAGCGGGTGTGGACGAGGTCTGGGCGGGAGTGGCAGGAGGAGCGGCGGGTTTGGGAGCAGCCTTGGGCTTGGATGTCATGCAGACGATGAAGCCCTTCTCCTCGATCTTGTAGGACTCGATGGTGTTGTCATCCTGGAGGATCTTGCCAGAGTAGATGAGCTTCTGAGTAGATGGCTCCCAGCCCTTTTCGGATGCGATCTTGGCCTTGACGGAGCCGATGGTCTCGGTGGGCTCAGCCTCGATGGTGAAGCGCTGTTGCTTGAGATCCTTGAACGTGAGCTTCATGGTGGGCGGGCTCTTGGGAGGGGAGAGCTTGTTGTGTAGAGAGTGGTGCTCGGCGAATGTGTGATTCGGCCGTGTATGTAGTGAGGGAGGTTGTCAAGATGGGTAGAATGTGGTGGAGGTTGTGTAGTGGCGGTACTTTGATGAGTGGTGGGTGGCTTTTTGCAGGCGGCGGAGCTGATGATGGAAGGCGGGCGAGCCAACTGGACGTCACAACTCACTAACAACACCGACGCGGGGTCCAGTAGACGGCAGTACCCGCTTGCCTGTGAATGTCGGATTGTCGATTGTAAAAGGCAGATGGCAATTAATTGTCGTGATGTTTCTGCTAACACAACGTACGGTCTGTACCTATGCAAGCACATGTCAACACTTTTCAGAACAGATTTGCATTCACGAGTTGGCCTTTAGCACGTAAGAGTACTTTCGAGTAGTCGACGCGCAAGATTTTGTGATCGAGCCGATCGATTTTGGTAGGTATCTGATGTGAATGAGGTTAGACGATCGCACGACTGTCAGTCTTGTCATCATTTGTATACCTTTCATGGTTCGTAGATCGAAGCAAGCAACCGACCTCATGCCAATATAGTGCTGCCTCAGGCAGATATGCCTCGGTCAGCGAATCCAAATTTCTCCGACTCCAGACCTTTTTCTGCGGTTTCGCGCTTCGCCTGTCTGAAGATTAACTTGAATCGCCGCTCTTTCTTCACATACATCGCAAACCAAATATATTTGAACTGCAAACTCTACATACCCTTCTCCTCTACTAGACCAGCACAAACAACCTCTGCGCCCACCAGCGCACCACCACAACCCCACCATGGCCTCCGACGAAATCGTCTGGGACATCATCAACAACCAATTCTGCTCCTTCAAACTCAAGCTACCCGGCAATGCCAGCAAAGACCAAAAGTCCACCAAGTCCACCTTCTGCCGCAACGAGCACAACGTCACCGGCCTCTGCAACCGCCAGTCATGCCCGCTGGCCAACTCCCGCTATGCCACCATCCGCTCAGACCCGGCCACCGGCCGTCTGTACCTCTACATCAAGACTATCGAGCGTGCGCACATGCCCAATAAGTGGTGGGAGAAGATCCGCTTGAGCTCAAACTACACCAAGGCCCTGCAGCAGGTCGACGAGAGGCTGATTTACTGGCCTAAATTCTTCACCCACAAGTGCAAGCAGAGACTTACGCGCTTGACGCAAGTTCGTGTCAGAGCTCAGAGGCTGGCTAAGGAGGAGGAAAGGTTGGGCGAGAAGCTTGTGCCTAGATTGGCGCCTAAGGTTAGGAGAAGGGAGGAGACCAGAGAGCGTAAGGCTGAGTCTGCGGCGAAGATCGAGAGGGCTATTGAGAGGGAGTTGGTCGAAAGATTGAGGAGTGGCGCTTACGGCGACAAGCCGCTTAACGTCGAGGAGGGTATCTGGAGGAAGGTCATGAAGAGTCTGGAGAAGAACGAGGGCATCCGCGACGAGGACATGGACGAGGGCGAGGAAGAGGAAGAGGACGGTGTCGAGTACGAGTACGAGAAGGAGGGCGAAGAGGAGGAGGGTGATGTCGAATACGTCAGTGACATGGAAGAGTCCGACGGCGAGGAGGATGATCTCGAGGACTTCCAAGACTGGCTGGGCGGAGAGGATGGCGAAGAGGGCACTGGAGAATCTTCAGGCGACGACGATGATGACGAGGGTGACGACGAGGCCGCAGCCGACCTGAAGAAGAAGCTCGACAGCCTCAAGCGCAAGAGGACAGACGGATCTCCACCATCCAAGGGCCGCAAGAAGCCCTCCAAGGGCGCAAAGGCCAACATCGAGTACGAGTACGAACCGGCGCCGCAACAGATGGAGCTTGCGAGATGAATGTAGTTCCGCTGGTGAGCATTTCTCTACAGCAATGTGGTGGCGTTCTGCTGCCACGCCAAAAAGTATTGCCGCTTTTCATTACGGCGTGCGTTTCAACCAACATCGAGATCCGGGCCTTGATCCATGCGGCTTACTGCTGGCCTTTGGGATTCCACGCCTCGATCTGGCAAGCAAGTGCCGTCTTCTTGAGTTGGAACGATGGGCATGGATGATGGTGCCCATGACGGCTCGTCTGCCGTATGCAATAGCGTAGACCGAGCAGGCCAGGACTGGAGGTGGCATGTAATATCTTAGACTGATACCAATACATTATATCCGGACACGCATGTTCCAGTTAATTCAGCCCCATTCTTTCAAACACGGACGACTCGTATAGGACGAACGCGAAAGCTGGCCACTGGAGCCGTGTTGGCCTTAACGGGAGTTTACATCAGATGTGAAGAGTTGGCTGACAGTGAAACGATCACAATTTCAAAGGGTAAAGTAAAACATGTCTGTCAGCTATCTGATACAATACTTGATGCAACACGCAGTAACCAATCTGATACTGTCCAATGAAAGCTTTTTTTTGGTCTCTTCACCGCCGTGCTGGAGGCGATCATCAGGGCTAGACATTATCCTCATTACCTCGCTCTAGCTCTCGATCAAAACGCTCTTGCTCTCTCGCTTCATTCTCAGGCCCTGTGGGCATGGGCTCTCGTAACATACTGCTTCATTTTGAGCTCAATGTGCTGGTGTCGTTATGATTTTGTGGGTCGTTTTGGGCTATGATGATCGGTTTTGCTTTTCGTTTCGCTGGCTGGAACGATTGAACGTGTAGTGGTTGTAAGCCGCTGGGATCGGTGCTCCCAGGCAAATGCCTTGACCGAACTTTCAGTCCTCGTTGTCCAGATCAGCCAACTCTTGACCGATCCGCAATCTCTTCTGCTGGAGTTCGAGGGCCTCGAGCCCATTTTGCAAAGCCTTGCGCTTCTTGTTGCGCTCGTCGTGAGCTGGTCCGAGGGAATTAGGTGACCCGATGATAGGTGTCGGCCTCGCTGAAGCCTGTTCAGGTATGATTGGAGTCTGAGCGTTCGAGTGAGTTCCTTCGGGCTCACGCTTGATCTTGACGTCCGTGGCAGTGTTCTTGGTATCCTCGTTCTTGACACCATTGGTTCCAGGTTCGTGTTTGATTCGCGGCGACGTGGGTGGCGAAAGCGTGAGATCGATGTAAGACTGGTCCTTTGGAATTATCTTGAGTTTCTGCAAAGAACCTTGGGTACGGTCAGTTCATGTAAGGGGGCATGGTGGCTCATTGTCGACTCACCACGTGAACGGTAGCGGATGGTGAACTGGATTGCCTTTCCCATGCGTCCCTTGAGGCTTTTCCATCCTTTTTGCGACTGGAGTGGCTGTGTTCCTTTTGCGAGCACCAGATGTCTGTATATCTGTTGTTAATATATGTCATCAACCGTGTATCTGGTCGAACTCACTCGACGGCGTGCGAAATGCTGATGTCTTGAACGACCTTTTTCGATGATACCTCCGTGTCAGGTGCATCGTGCTTGCCACAGATCTTCACCAATGTCCTTTGTCTTGTTGAAATATTCACGATGGACGGTGACTTTGATTCTGCCATGTGTATCGACGCCCCGTTTGACCTCATCGGCGCTCAAGGTTAGTTCCTCGTCTATTCGATGTCAGTTGAGCCTCTAAGATATTCACGCAGATGGGAATCGGTACCAGTCTCCAAGCAACAGAACGTGAACCCGCAGTCAAGCCATTCCCCGTCGACTTTGCGAGTAGTCTCTTCGAGGATGTCGCGGCCTTTCAGATCCGGCTCTCCAAGTAATCCTTTCTGTAGATCAGGCAAGCTCTTATCCGAATTTATACGACTCGAACCGCGGTTTTGGTCCAACTCATACGCAATGGACAAGTGTGTACCACTTCTCATGTCGAAATCTTTCATGACATCCACCACGACCATGAAGCGCTCGCCATTCACAGCTTCGATGTAGACCTCATTGGGATCGCCGGTGAAATTTGGTGAGCCGGCCGGGACAGTGTGTTGTTGGTAACGCTTGGTGGTGTCGCTAAATGGCGCAAGATACACATCAAGGCCTTGGTCTTGTACCATGTTGGCGGATGTAGAGCGTTTATGCGTGTCCGAACGGTGATGGTGCAAAGAAAGGAGAGAGGGAAAAGGGGCGTGCGGGATGATGTGGTGATTTGTAGAGAAGAAGAGGATGGTTGTCGCGAAGAGATGTGTCAGTGAGGGAGAAAAAGGTCGAGGGCGCGCGCTCAGTGAGCGAGGGGATCTCACGTGCAAGATTGTGCGTTTTGTGTGATCGGCATGTGATTGCAAACGCTTGGAGACCCACACGTCTGTCCACACGTCGACTAGAAGGGAGAGTGAGTGAAGTGTGAAGTCGACCCCTAACCTGAGGCAGCATCTCTTCCAGGGGCGCGGTTACGTCCCCAGCAGCAGCCACCACCTAGCAAGTTGAATAGTAGTATGGAATTAGGTACTGGTGACATTTGTGCTGCATTGTTACATGTTCTCTCTCCCTTCCTGTCCCATCCACATCTATCCAGGATCAGCCCATCTCCAGCTGGCCACCACGTCCTGCAAACCCTTGCACTTGATCGTCCCACGGCGAACACCTCAAGGCATGTCGGTCGGGTCTCGTACCTTATCGTGATCTCGATGGCGCATCTGAACACGAGGCTGTGCCGCCTCTTCTTATCTCGACGAAGCGCAGGGCAGGAGCGCGCCTTGTCCATCCAACATTTTTACAACCAAAAGCAAAGCCCGAATTCTTCCAAACTTCGAGTCAACACCCCCTACTTAGAAGCCAACTCCTTACCAACCCACTTCTCAAGCCCGCCCTGCGCAATGATATCCTGCACATTAGGCGGCAGCTCGCCAACACTCTGCTTCCACTCCTCCCCGCTCTCACCCTCCTTGATAACAACCTGACTCCTCCTGACGTCCCAAGTGAAAGTCCAGCCGGTACGAACAGTCAAGGCAGACTTCTTGGGAGTGCTCTGAGGAGCGGGCGGCGGCGAGTCCAGACTCTGTGCGTTCTCGCTGGGCTCGGTGATGGGCGCTTTGCCGGCCTGGCCGGTGGCGGTGGGGTCTTCGTTGGAGAAGGAGGCGCGCAGGCGCTCGATCAGCTTGGGGACTTCGACACCCATGAGGGCGTTGTTGATGCTGTTACGGGAGAAGATGTTGCCGAAGCTGCCGGAGACGACGAGGGGGATGCCCTTGGCCAGGATGGCGGTGGCGGCTTGCTCGCGAGAGCTACCGCAGCCGAAGTTGAAGCCGGACACTAGGATGTCGCCGGGCTTGGCGATGTTGGCGAACTCCCTGTCGTAGTTCTCCATGGTGACGGTGGCCATCTTAGCAGGGTCGGACGAGAAGGCGTCGTCGTAGGTGTACTTTCCAGGGTAGATGGCGTCGGTGTTGACGTTGTCGGCGTTGCACCAAACGATCTCGCCAGTCACCTTTTCAGGGAAACCAGGAAGGATCTCGGTCAAGCCGCTTGCAGCAGGTGCAGAAGACTCGGCAGCGTCCTCGCCGGAGAGACTCTCCTCGCCCTGCTCAATGAGAGCTTCGGCATCTCTGATGAGCTTGTCAAGTGCATCCTCGATGGAGAAGCTGGTGTAGCCACCCTCACCACGCACAACGCCCTCCCAACCCTCGGGCTTCTGGTAAGTACCGGGACCGGCGATCTTACCCTTCAAAGCACTGGCTGCGACGACTTCAGGCGAAGAAAGGTACGCCTTGGCGTCGGTGCTGCCCATACGGCCCTTGAAGTTACGGTTGGAGGCCGAAATACCTACCTCACCGGGCTCCAGAAGACCAGTACCCAGACCAATGCAAGGTCCGCATCCAGAAGGAAGCTCCTGGGCACCAGCCTCGACCAGAGCTTGCCAGTCGCCCTGCTCCATGGCGGCTTGTTGCTCAGGAAGAGAAGCAGCGGCGATGTAGAAGTTGACGCCGGGTGCGATCTTGGGGATCTTACCACCATTCTCCTTTGCTGCATCCTTGAAGACCTTGGCAGCGGCGGCGATGTCACTTCTTCTGCTGTTGGTGCAAGAAACGAGGTAGGCCTTGTTGACCTTGATGTCCTGTTCTTCGAGTTCTGCCAGAGGAGTGGCGACCTTGACACTGTTGGGACCGGAGACGTAAGGAGTCAGGGTAGAAAGATCGAGGTAGTACTCCTTGGCGTAAGACGCGTTCTTGTCGGCAGCGAGAGGGTTCTGGAGAAGTTCGTCCAGACGCTCGTGGTTGTAGCGGGACTTGGTAGGGCTTGCGGTGTCCGAGTTAGTAGTGAACAGAGAGGCCTCAGTAGCCTTGGAGCGGAGCCAGCCCTTGAGCACGTTGTCGATGGGGAAGAGACCACTTAGAGCACCCCATTCGGTGGTCATGTTGGCGATGGCAAGACGGTCGTCCACGGGCAGAGTCTTCATCGTCTCTTCAGTTCCAGTGAACTCAATGGCGTGGTTGAGAACCTCATCGTTGTTGAACAGACCGCACAGCGCAACAATCGCATCCTTACCAGTCACACCCTCGGGCAGAACACCGGTGAAGGTGACCTTTGCGATGGGAGGGATTTGCCACCAGGTCTTACCAGTAGCCCAGATACTCGCAGCATCCGTCCTTACAACAGGCGTACCCAAGCATCCAACGCCACCGTACATATTTGTGTGGCTGTCACTTGCGACAGCCAGAGTTCCCGGCCAAGCGTATCCCTCCTCAACCATGATCTGGTGACCAATACCCCGACCAGCAGGGTAAAAGTCGACACCCTGCTTCTCTGCAAAGCCCTCGATCTGCGCATACTTCTTCAAGTTCTTTTCCGTCTTGTTCTGCACGTCGTGATCCAGAGTCATGACAATCTGCTTCGGGTTGTGAATCTTCTCGGCGCCAATTGACATGAACTTGGTCGCGACAGGCCATGAGTTGTCGTGGGTCATGCAGTGGTGGGGTGAGAGAGTGACATAGTCGCCAGACTTGACGACCTTGCCCTCTGCCAGGCCCAGGCTGTATCGTTGTACGATCTTCTCGGTGAGAGTCTGGGGGGTCGTTGGTGCGGCATTGGATCGATTCAACAGCTCAGGAGGCGCGTTTTCGAGTTGTGAATAGAACGCAGTAGGCGCTTCTGCCTGGTACAATGCGCGTGCTGTGGAGAACAATCGTGGGCTCTGGGAGGAGAAGGATGAAGGTGATCGGAGACATCTGGTGGTCGCGAGCGCGGTGTGTTGTCGGGATACTGGTGGGATCCTGGCGAGCCTTTGGAGGCTTCTGGCGGCACGGAGAGAGGCCATGATTGTGATGGTTGCCGTCGTGGCTGATATGACTCTACGCGATTACAACACGACTATAGTCTACGACCTGGCAAGAGTAGTATGTGGTCTGGCCAATGGTAGGGATGGGAAAAAAGATGAGATGCCGAGCGGAAACAAGTCATGGTTCGGAGCAGCAGCTCCATCGCGCCGGTCAATCTGGGGAAGAAGACGGTCTAAAGTGCCGACATCGCAGCATGTGCAGGGCGATGATGCCCCTCCTTGACTCAGAAACAGGGCAACCGACAAAAAAGTGTATAGACCACATTTGTCCCACTATTGCTGCAAACAAACGAAGTGCCACTCATAAGAAGATTAAAAAAAAAGGTTGATTGTTAAGACAACAACTCCAACAACACACAGCATTCCAACACAGCACAATGCCCGCAAGAGAAGAAGTCCACTACTTCGGTGCAGGCCCCGCGCCTCTGCCGACCAGCGTGCTGGAAGAAGCGTCCAAGACACTGCTCAACTACAACAACTCTGGAATCGGCATCACAGAAATCTCCCACCGCTCACCCGAAGCAAACGCCATCCTCGCGCACACACAGTCCGGTCTGAGGCAACTGCTGGACATCCCCGAGTCGGACGGCCCCGATGGCTACCAAATCTTGTTCCTGCAGGGTGGTGGAAGCGGCGAGTTCAGCGCGGTCGTCTACCACATGATCTCCATATGGGTAGCGGCAAAGGCAAAGGAGGTCGGCAATGACGAGGAGAAGCTGCGCGAGGAGGTCAAGAAGATGAAGCTGGACTACCTGGTCACCGGCTCCTGGTCGCTCAAGGCCTCGCAAGAAGCCGCCCGTCTCGCCGGCCCCGAACACGTCAACATCGTCACAGACTCTCGCAAGCACAACGATGGCAAGTTCGGCAAGATCGCCTCTCCCGACACCTACACGCCCACCGCATCCGCCGCAGACACCGCCCTCACCTACTACTGCGACAACGAAACCGTCGACGGCGTCGAATTCCCCAGCGCTCCCAACGGCGCCAACCTCGTCGCAGACATGAGCTCCAACTTCCTCTCGCGCGCCGTCGACGTCCGCAAGCACGCCGCCATCTTCGGCGGCGCCCAGAAGAACATTGGCACCACGGGCATCACCATCGCCATCATCTCCAACAAGATCCTCCCGCCCAACACCCCCATGGCCGACCCAGCGATCATGCGCAAGCTCGGCCTGCCCATCGGCCCTGTCGTCCTCGACTGGCCCACGATCGCCAAGAACAACAGCTTGTACAACACGCTCCCGATCTTCGACGTCTGGATCGCGGGCCAGGTCATGCAGAAGCTGATCGACAACTCCAAAAACGCCTCGCCGCGAATTGCCACGCAGCAAGCCGAGTCGGACCAGAAAGCCGCTGCTTTGTACGCCGAGCTCGACGGTAGCGACGTCTACCACGTGGTGCCGGACAAGAGCGTGCGCAGCAGGATGAACTTGTGCTTCCGCATCAAGGGCGGTGATGCCGATGCCGAGAAGGCTTTCCTCAAGGGCGCCGAGAGCAAGGGTCTGCTCGGCCTCAAGGGTCACCGCAGCGTTGGCGGTATCAGGTGCAGCAACTACAACGCTGTCCCTGTCGCTGCGGTCGAGAAGCTGACCAAGTACATGAGGGAGTTTGCCCAAGCCAACAACTAAGTGGACTTCGAAAGTTCGGATTCTGCGAGAGCAGTAACGATTGCCTTTGGCGTTGGAGAGCATGATAACGATTTAGCATCAAAAGTTCAAAAGTGTATAAAAATTAAAAGTGAATTGGATAAATCACTTGATCTCGTTAAAGCTACCTTTGATCCTCAATTACGTTCAGCGTGGCCGTGCTTGCTCGCCATCACACCATTGGTTCCAAGCCCCATTCGATTTGGGAGTGCGAGGCAGGCGAAGGCCCTTTGCTCCCTGTGGCCGAAGATCCATCCTTTCTAGAAAGTTGGTGTCGTCTCATCGTTCGGCCTCTCGTTGCTGCCCCGGTACCATTTCAGCATGGTTTGAGCCGCGCAATGATTCCCGTTTCACTACTATCGCCGGGCGAATCCAGAATGTGCCAGGCAAAACAAATGTGCCGAAAAAAGACGTGTTCCCTTCTCAAAGCCCTGGATGTAGTACCGGTAAACAAGCCGCAACGGGGCGGCCGGATCCAAGTTTGGACACATGGTTTGGAAGTATTGCGGTATGGCTCGAGCCAAGCCAGCCAGCATGGGTGCGAATCCTCTCAGCCAACATACTGTCGCCCAGCTTCATCGCTTAGGTCTCGCCCCATCGAAAGAAAGCAGTGTCGCAACGCGCGAGAAGCACAGCTCAACGACTCCTCGACCTGCTCAAGCTCCTACTCCGCGAGGAGGAACTCCTACTCCGTGACCGACTCGGGCTCCGACTGATACTCCTCTCTCTTGCTTTCTCCTTGACAACCTTCTCCTTCTCCGCCGCGCGCTCTTCCTGTCTCTTCCAATGGCTTCCCTCCTCGTAATCTTTACTAATCCCAAGCGCCCGCCTGAGCCTCTCGCTCTCTTCGATCTTGGCTTTCGCGAGCTCGTGGACTTGATGGCTCTTCAGTCCTCGCGCGCTGGGTCCGCCGCCGTTGCGCGCTTGCTCTGTGGTGAGTTTCTTGCGCAGCGCGTCGCATTGGTCGTCTATCGAGTCTTCGTCCACGCTGTAGTCAAATTGTCAGCCAAGTGCTCTAGCGAATGTATCTGCTTCTTTCGCATCTGCTACCGAGTGCAATCGACGTAAATTCGACTGCGCAGATAACCAAACGTCAAAGGTACAGTATGAGACGAAAACTCACCCCTCCTCCTCCAACCGATCCCTCAGCTCAAAGACTTTCACCTCCACCTCGCGTTTCCGCTCGTGCTCGATGATGCCTTTATCCGGCTGGCGCTGCCTGTGCTTGAGGTCCTCGACTGCTTTGGGGTAGGGCGCGGCGTTGTCGCGGGGTTTGAGGTGTGCGGTGTTGCGCTGCACGTAGCCTGATGTGCCGGAGCCGCGCGGGGTTGTGAGGCCGACGTTGGAGGACATGTTTTCGTTTTTTTGATGTCGTTGTTGGATGGGTGGTTTAGAGGGATTGTGGATGTGGTGCTGGGTGGATGGATGGATGGAAGTTGCGACGCGGGGTGGTTTCCGCAGCCGGGTTTTTTGCATGTGAAAGTGAGGATGCTAATTTGTACTGATGTATGAATTGGAACCAACTCAACTGCATGGTAAGATGTAACAGCTCATTGTCCTTGCTGGGTATATTTCTATAATATGATGCTCCCATATTAATCGCTTCTCTTCTCATACTGCTTCAACAGTGATGTTACTACCGGCGCTCTTCGAAGGAGGATCGTAAAAGAGCAAAGGAACATATATAGCTAACTCTTGTGTAGAAATCCTCCCTCATGCAGAAGTAACCAGCTGGACCTTCCCGTAATGAGTGGCACTCTGGCTATTTTTAGAGTTTCGGAATTGAGAACGCTTGAAGCTTCAACAAAGATCGAATAAGCAACGAATCCATTACCTTCTCAGCCCGCTCGATAACTTACCTTACCTAGGTTCCACCTACCTTCTTGATCATCGCGTCACGTGCAAAGGATGCATATCAGATCATACCTCTAGGCGAAGCACGCCATCCGATTCGCCATTTCGTGAGGCGGTGTGGCACAATCACGCAATAGCAAGACCAAAATCTGGCGGGTTCACATATTACTTTGTGCGACCTGCAGAAATCCTCCTTTCATCCTCGCTTCACATTCTTCCATTTTGCGAAACCCAACAATCACTCGTTCCAAGTCGTTAGAAAAACAAACGGAAAAGACAGCAGAGCGCTCCTCAGAGAAGCCGGCTCGATTCAACACCCTGACAACATCCTTCAAGCGCGAGTCGCCTTGATGGCGAACTGCTTCAAGTACTCGTAATCGGCGACGTTGGCGGCGACGGTGTCGCGGATGACATCGGCGGCCTTTTCGCCATAAGTCTCCTTCCACTCGGCGTAGAGGGTCTCGTCGGACTTGGGGATTTTCTTCTGCAATGTTATTAGCTGCTGACGGGAAGGTTACGGACACCACACTGTGTATGATGCTTACGGTTGCGCGGGGCTTCAGGTCCTTGGAGTGGATGGCGTCCTCGTGGAAGCCGTTCCACTTCTCGAAGGCGTCCTTGGCCTGCTGGTGCTCCTCCTCGGTGTCCCAGTTCAGCATGCCCATGTCGAACTCGATGCCGACCGAGGCGCAGTAGTGCCTGAGCATGCCCTCGGGGTCGTCGAGCAGGTCGTCGGCGTCCATGACGCAGATCTCGACGCTGTTGGGCTTGGCCACGGCGCCGTTGTCTTCCTGACCGCAGATTTTGGGGCCGACGATGCCGGTGTCCTTGCAGTAGTCGAAGAAACGGCGGAGCTCGTCATAGCCGGACTCCTCGGGCATAAACTCGTTGAAGCCGGTCTTCTCGACAAGAGGAGGAACACAGCAGCGGTAGTAGCTGGGAATAGAGTTGCGAGGGTGGCGGATCAGGAAGGTGAAGTGGAACTTCTCCAACAACTCCTTGGGCATGACCGACGGGTTGCCGGGCTCAGACGGAGTGCTGTAGGGGTAAGATGCACTCTTGGAGTCCTGCAAAACAATGCCGGAGTCCTTGTGAGTGAGCTCGCCGTTGGTGCCGTTGGTGCCGACACCACGCTTGGGGATGTGCAGTGAAGGCGCGACGCTGGCCGGCTTCTTGTTTGGTGGTACGAGGTAGTGAGTGATGTCTTTGATGAACACACGCTTGCCCTGTTTTATTAGTTAGCTGTTGGTGACCTTGTGGTGATGTCAAAAATTCGAATGCGATCAAAAATGAGTGATGTTGGAAGCATATAATGTCATTCACGGTCGCATTCGCTCTCCTGCATCGTCGCATAATGACAGATCGCAGGGTGCGTCGACGGCGCAAACCAGCAACTCCTGTGGTTCTGCGACGGGCGCATTGACGGGCGTTGCCAATTCCAGCCAATCGTCATCAACAACGCAACGACAACATGCAAGATAAAACACGGGAAACAAATGACAATCAAGAAAATCATGCAGCACATACCTCTTCACTCTCATGATCAATACGATCAAGGATAGTCTGGTAAGTCGACTCGGCGAAACCAGACTCTTGCCTCGCCTTCTCGTCATTCTCATAACGAGTGCCGAGACGCTCAGGTCCAAAGTAAAAAGCGTCGCCAAAAGGCTCGTGAATGCATGTGAGGTTTCGGCGGGTCATGAAGACCTGGGCATGGGGTCAGTCATCTCCACGGGCAATCAGGGTGCCACGCTCTGGAGATCCAACGAGGGTCGACGAGGTGGAGGGTGAGTTTGGTGGTCGCATACCCGTTCAAAGGCCGTGGAGCATGCCCTTGGGTGCGTAGCGACGAAGATTGGTTTCGTCGACATTGTTGGTGGGTTGGCCTGAAGGCAGTACTGATATTTCAAGATTTGCCCGCCTTCTTGTTGGTGGAAGTTGTTGGTGGGGTAATCAAAGCTGATGTTTTGTGAAAGAAAAAGTTACTTGGACGTTGAGGAGTGGCAGATGATGTGGCGAGAGTAGTGACGCCGAAGAAGGCTCTGCAAGGGTATTTAATGAGAGCTCGGGTATGAATTGGGTGTGTAAGAGGAGGAGGAGATCTCCACGTCTCGCGGGCTGGGCTCCTGCAAGTGAGTTGCTAGGCGTGGATGGGTGGGCGCAATGGGTGGATGCTCCCGGGGGACAGGGCCAAAGGCTGTTGCGCTGTTTGGCTGGAGAGTTGGCATTTCAGGGAAGTATTACAACGAGTGACGAATGGTCTATCGGGCGTTGGCGGACTCCACCGGGCGAGGCGCGGCTGCCCTCGCGTTAGATTCAAGCTTGTTCCATCGTTTCGCCTGCGTGCGCCGCACCATCTGCCGTGCGCGACTATTATTCGGCATGGTAAGAGGGCAAGTTGCAGCCACACTTCTCACCACAGCCTTTGCATCGCCATCTTTGTCTGCCGAATCGCCCGGATGAAGGCTTGGGGTTACTCTCTGCGGAGACACGCCCGGGGCGGATGGTGCCGAATAGGGCTTCCTCGGTTCGAAAGTGGGTAAAGACACACACAGTAGTAGTACGCATCAGCGTCACGGATCAGAGGATGTGTTTACCTACTGTTAGCAGACAGCAACAAAACAGCACTTTCCGGTCGCGTGGGCAGCACTTCCGACGTCGCGTGGGGGATTGGCAATGCGACATGTAGTCGAGATAAGCACAGAAGATTGGGGTTCGTCCGTTTATTCCATAGGCTAAGCAGTACCATGCGGGCAACACGAGCACGCCATCAAGCCGTTCATGTACTGGATCCATGCCTGCGCCGACGATCCCTCCATGTGCCATATACCATGTGTCCAGATCTCGGCAATCCTCGAATTGGTATTGGTAGTCCGTGACCCTGTTGCTGCAAACCTGCAAATCGTGTTGGTCTTGTAAGTTCGCTTGGTACGCCGAGCGAAGAACAAAACAACGACGCTTCAGTGACTTTGTACAATGCGCTTCGACAAACCAAGCAGTGTTCCGTGTTCCGGGCCCGGGAGAGCAATGTCCAGCCTTTCTCAAAGCGCGTCGTTCACGCGAGCAATCCCACGCGCTTTTTCGCGCATAGACTCGAATGCTGACCAACAGAAGCATGATGTACCGCTCGTGCGTGTCTCTGCGTGTCTCTCGACTTCATCGGTCCACGGTATGATCCGAAGTGAGAACTCCCAGAACTCCAACATGCCGGACCCGAATTCGCATTCTGGTCCGAAGCAACCGGCCGCCTGAGACCGTCCATTATAGATCCATGTCCCGGCCTCAAAGCTCACAATCGTCTTCACGGCAGACGTGCATGCACTGTAATCACTGCGCCTTCTTCGTAGCGAGCTCCGGAACCTTCCAGTTGTTGACCTCCCACCACCACCTCCTAATCTTCGCGCCAACGGACTGTCCCTGTAGTTGCGAAGAGCGGTTCAAATGTCTCCAGCCAGAAACAACAAGCGTCCACGCCATGCCCTGGACCAAAGGCATGAGAATCTGTACCAAAATAACGTTAGAAACCTCATATCCCACCACAAGCACATCAAGCAAGGGAAAGCAAACCTGATCTCTCATCGTGATATACGTAACCACCTTCCAGTCCTTCGCATCCTTGATGCTCGACAGATAGCTCTGCTCGAAGCGCAGGTCCGGGAGCGGAGGCATCTGCGGCTTGCGAGGCAT
>Ga0265780_10004912_pt1 | contig 17081 bp, 18 predicted proteins | sample P1T30metagenome_FD_192432 | JGI IMG/M metagenome (GOLD analysis project Ga0265780, IMG submission 192432) | Plant litter microbial communities from East Loma Ridge, Irvine, California - P1 T30 | ecosystem: Environmental > Terrestrial > Plant litter > Unclassified | place: USA: California... | reverse complement strand
ATTATTAGCATCGGATGGCGGTCCAGCCACACTAGGCTATCGCTCTAGATCCAGGTCTCGATACTGTCCAGCGCACAGCAACAGGCCGTTGGTACCCAGCTCCCACGAGGGAACTACAGCCAGACTGTCACCACACTAGAGCAGGAATGCGATAAAGGCATTGTAAAACCTGCACTATTATCTCCAGGTGCAGCGAAGCTGTGAGATTAATGCATGTTGGGCTCAGTACAGGGCTTGGTTTGGCAGCTTGGCACTATCAGGACTTGGGCTGGTAGCGATGACGACGGGTCCGGTGTCCCCGCAAGAGGCAGAAGCAACAGCCTGAGGCTACAGCACACTCGCTAATTCCGGAGAACAGTCACTCCCGTTGCAGCATGCCGAACACACGGGGCACAGATACTTCTCCAACTTTGCAGTCCTTATTGATCACAAAAGAGGCAGTAACGGTTGACTTGATAAGATTCACTAAAGGTGGGCGGCGCTCAGATTGTCTACTCTTAGCACCTACATCAGCTTCATTCTGTCTGTCGTCCGCATCCATCTCGTTCAAGGAAACTCCTAGCAGTTCTGCTGCTTACATTAAGATTAAAAGATGCAAAGTAAGTAATCTAAGGTCAACGTACGCTCTAGGGTGTCAAGTTACGAAGCAGGCGTCGAGGCTATTATGCGCTCAGCTAGGATCTCTACAGCTGCTCCTAGGCTGTCCAATACTGCCATAGCTGGATAATCATGCGCGAGAGCGCACAAGGTCCAGTGAAGGTCATTGCACAAAACTGGTAGCTCATCATAGCGTCCATCGTTCATGCAGCTGAAGATGAACGTGAGACAAGTATGAACTTCAGTCTCGAACGCTTCGAGAAGTGAGGCTGAAGGTATACGCGAGGTTGTTGTAGCTGCTGCGTGTGGTTCGCAATGGGGCTGAGTGAGTGTGAGATCTGGTGCGCTGTCCCAAACAACATCAGTGAACATATCCTCGCATGTCAGGTGTGGAGGTAAGCTCGGCATCGTTGGCGCCTCTAAGCCATGTTCAACGTAGGTCCCTCCTTCTTCGTCTTCGTCATCTGAGAACCCTTGTGGGCGCTCCTCAAGGGGTTTCGCAAACCTCCGGTAATCAGCAAAGCCGATAGAGTCCTCTGAGGAAGACGGGCTGGGCCAAGACAGCTGTTCCTCGTCGACCGTGGACAAGGGCTCAGATGCAGGCACGAGCTGAGTAGCAAGTGTCAGCCGTGGAAAGCGACGTTGGTGGTGAGACAGATTGCTGGAGTACAGCCCAAACGGTAAACACTGTTGGCGCACAGCTGACTGGTTTTGAAGATTGGGCTGTGGCGGTGCTGGTGGTTGGCCAATACCTGATGTGAAATCAGACCAGAATCTGCTCGGACAAGGGTCATCTCGTAGCGATATCCGGGACTTGCGGCCTTGATCTTCTAGATTGAGACAGCTGTGTTCCTTCAGCTCAGCTGAGCCGTGATCCTCATCATCGGGAATGTCTCGGTGAATCACCGGACGCGGTCGGTCTTCTTGCATCGATAGTAATTGGTTCAAAGCGGTATACGCGACGCATTTGTGCGTTTCAGCATCGACATATGCTATTTCAGCGTACCGAGGTGGTGACAAACCTGGTTCTTCGTTTGTCTCCGATGTCTCTGAGACATTGTCCTTGTCACACACATCTGAGACATCGTCCAAAGTAGGTGAGTACAGCAGCGGGCCGCATGCGACAAAGGCGTCCATATCTGGTGAAGAGGTGAAGGAAGTGTCTAGAAGGACCGGTGGTTGTTTCGTGATGTTCCCAAAGTCATCTTCCACGTCGAACATGTCCACATCAACTAGCTCGTCTATGAGCTCAAAAATGTCTTTTGCCGTGGGATACCTCGACGATAGACTGAAGTCATCGTACTTGTCAGCGAGAACGAAATCTTCTCCTGGCACACGACGAGTACCTCTCTTGTTGTCCAAACAGGTACACTCGCCATCATGGCAATCGCCAAGGAAGCAAGCAGTTGCGCGATAGAGGTCTTCGATATCGCGGTCGTATTCGACAGTTAAAGAGCAGGTGGTGATGTTACGAAGAGAATCTCGTCCCGGAAGGAATGAATGATTAGTAGCATATCGGAGAACGGGGTCGTGCTCGAGTTGCCAGTGCTCCTGAGTAGCTACATCTCCCTCCGTAGCCGACAGGGATGGGTGCGTCAAAGACCGGCCTGGACGGTTACATGGAATCTCAGGCATGGTATATCGATCTTCGCGAAAGATCGGAGAAGTGTTGAAGTCGGAGGCTACTGATACATGATCGTGTGATTCATGCACTGCCAGGGACGGTTGAAGTTTTAGATCACTGGTATCGAGAAGATCTGGAGTTAGCAAACGTTGTTGATGATGTATCAGCGGATACGTCGCTATCTCAGGCAAAGAGCCAGTAGTAAACATACTGCGGTTGGCTAGATCTTCGTCGCTGGCATATGGAGTCTCTGCATCGAAGAGCAGCTCCACATACGCAGGAGCCCTGCAATAAGAAGCGCAGGCCGGCTGCTTGTCTTCTTTGACTGGCTCCAATGTAGCAATGGTCGACATTGTCCGGGTCTTTGCTACCGATGATGGCTCATTGACTCCTCCTGCAACGAAATCGAAGGAATCGATGCGCTTCAGCGGAGGCGTTGTAGACTGCTCGGTTGCTCCAGATTCCCACTGCTCGGCAAAGACTTCGTCGGCGTCAGTAACTTCTGCAAAGACATCGAGGTAGTCATTTCCATTCTCTGTCTCCTCGATAACGGATGCAGAGGTATATTGACGTAAAGGTGTAAGTGACTCAAAGGTCGAAGTTAAGTAAAGTTCTTCAATCCGAGGAGGAGTTAGCCGTCTACCAGAGGCGCTTGCATGTCGAGGCGCAGCCGAAGAACTCATGGTATGGAATTTGGCTTATGTAACAGGATGTCAGCGCGGGGCTAAATTCGAGATCCTGCTTTCAGTGATCAACGGGATCAGGTGCAGGACGGTACTCTGTTCGCAAGGGTGCTGATGGCGTCTGAAGGCCAAGCAAGCTCTCGAGTCTCGTAGAGTGATAAAGGAATATATGAAGACATAGGAGGATCTCGTATACTTCCATTGACCATATACGTTGTGTAGTCTTCAAAATGCATTGTGTAAAATATCAGGGTTGTTGTTATCAGTACCACCACATTGTCTTGCGATACTCTTGAGCTGTCTTGGTGCAGATGACAAACTGAAGTCTAGATACAAGCAAATCAAAGATATTTTGATGCGCAATCAATTTCCATGCTCGAAAACCAGCCTGGACGGTCGCCTTTCGGCCGGAGGGCTCCGCATCCGCAGTGCAAACCCTTTTGAAGAAGCTCTCGGCAAAGACATTAACACGAACGCGCGCATCGAGCCACATGTTCAAACCGTCCTCAGCCGGGCTCGTGAATATCTTGTGAGGTAGCAGAATAGACACGGTAGCGCCAGTGTTTCCTTTCACATCCTGTTGCAGCTTTCAGTTCGAGGCAGCCATATTCGTACGCCGCTCAACAAGGCAGTGCGAGGTATTTACACGCCAGCGCAGATGAATTGCAATACGAGGCTGGAGCCAAGCACATGGCTGGGAAAGTCTTCCTACACTGACGCGTCGCGGTAACTTCTCAGCGAATCTCCACCAATTTGATACCAGGTGTTGAGGATTTAGGCTTGGCCTTGCGCGCCTGGTGTTGTAAGACCTTTCATGTTTGCCAATAGCTAGAGGCTCCAAGTTCACATCTCCGGGCTTCCTCTTCAGCTGCAGAAAAGGCTTTGTAATTCTTCCTTTTCTCTTGTCTGAGTGTATGCTTTTCCCATTCTTTCATCACCTGCAACGTCGCTACGACAAGTGCCGGGTCCACAGTCGTCTGACGTATGTAGACAGATTCATCAGGGGCATAACCTCCGCTTGCATCGACATGTCCATCCCAGAAGCAGTGATCTGCCACGATACCACCATACAGCGGATCAGGATTGTTCCCTATCGCGGCGAAGAGCGCATGTCTCAGCGTGTCGTAGCGTGAACCGTGGATGGAGGAAACCTTGGTGCTTGTGACCCACATGTATGCACGTCCGTCTGGACCGATGAAGCGTAGTGAGTCGTAATTGAGCGCATGCACATAAGTTGTCAGAATGGATCTTGCGTTTGGGCCACCTTGGAGTAAGACTTCCGACTTTCGTAAATTGGTCCTGGGGTCCAGCTTCAGTTCGTAAGACCATGCGGTCTGCTGTGATTTCGATACCTTCTTTCCTGACTCTGTCGGCTCCTCGGGGCATGCCATTGTCCACGAGAACTTGGGACTACGGAAGTTGCTAGTCGTGCTTTTGAACTTGAATGTGAACGCCGGTGGAACAGGATTACGTGCATGTTCAGAGGGGCGTATTGTTCGCCATGCACACGACTCTGGCGTGTCCAGCCAGCTGGACCCGGATGACCGTTTGCTTTCCTGGTAAGCATGCAGTGTAGAAACAACGGGTGCAAGGTTCCACTGAGGCGGATACGGTGCTTGACGGTACTGTTCGAGATACCCTGGCAACGACATTGATTCTAGTGCGACTGATGGGCTTCTAATAGGCTGTTGTAGCCGTTCCATGGGCTGTTGATCCAGCAAGACTGGAATTGGTAAATTCTCAAGCGGTGACTCGAGATCTTTATCCGGATGCTGCTCTACAACCACTTCCGGTAAGGTGCTGAATAGATTTGGATCTCGCGCTTGTTCGAACGATCCAGGACTCCATGGTTCGGCGGCCGCTCCGACACTTCTCGAATGAGGTCGAAGCGATTGTGCAGAGCGTTGATGAGCCAAAGGTAGAGGCGCAAGCTGGGTGGTCACTGGCGCCATGCTTACTGGTCTCTGGTCGACGAAGGATGAAACGCTTTTTGAATGTAACCGCAAAGCTTGCGCCGATCGCTGTTGATGTAGGAGTGGTGACAGACGCTGGGAGCTGGGCGGCATCATACTGGCAGGGCGTTCATGTTGGCTTACTGCACTAAGCGATCTCTTTCGAACCCCTTCCACCTCCAAATGCTGCATCCTATGCGCGAGCAGCTCATCTTGCTTCAATTGCTCCTCAGACGTCGTGGTTGGTGGAGCTGGAGGCAAGGGCGCTGGTAGCTCTGCGATGAAAGGCACTGGCGCATTTTCGCTGTAGTGTGGTTGAATATATGATCCTGGCGCAGGTGCATAGTGTCCATAGTATGAGTGGTTGGGCGAAGAGGCCTGCGAGTATCGGTTGTATGGGTACACTGGCTGTTGCGGCGGCGACTGCTCGCGCCGATGTGTCTCCCAGCCCTGCCACTGGGGATTAGGAATCGGCGACGACATGGTATTTCCTGCTAAGCTGACGTCTTGGGATGGGCAGCGCAGTAGGAGTAGGGCTGACGTCTTCAAGTATAGGAAGATCTGCAAGATTTCGCCCCATCCCAAAACATGTTAATCAACACGGGGCGTTGTTGTACAGTACGCGCTATGCGCAACGCGCATTACCCCAGAAAACGGGAACCTTGGGGGAAGATCTCAATGAGAATGATCAACAGAAGCAGAACATGACTTTGTAAGTAGCAGACTACGCGAAGTTTGTGAGGCAAGCGTAAAGGGCGAGCGTCTGAAGGAGCGGGTGCCTGTTGACTGCAGCCGCGGGCTGCTGGGCGCCTGAAACAACGCCTCAAGCCATGCTGACGGCGGCTGGCTATAGTTGAGGGCGTCCCTCAACCACTGTAACGATGGAGCACCACGACACAACCCTTGGGAGTTTCCTGCATACATCGGATTGTTCAATGGCGTGGGACGATGTGCGATTGTGGGTACGCGTGGGTTGCGTGTGCCCTATGTTCGGGTCTAAGCGTACCAGGCTCCCAAATTGCGAAGCTGAACAATTGGTCTCGCATCAGACACCTGCAAAAGAGTAACGTTATATCAAATACATTATAATATACAAGTGTAGACACACATCAAATTGCACACAGTCTACCAAGAAGAGCATAGCAGAATGTAAGCGGCAGGCGGCAAGCGTCACGATTCCTGTCATCTCAGTGGTGGGAGAGAGCTGCACGAATAGTTCCTCTATTGAAGAGCGAAGCCCTTCACTTCGTCTTGGAAATGCTAACAACGTTTCGCAATGTACCGAAAGGCAGAACGTCTGCTATCCTCTTCTTACTAGCGAACAGCATGACCAATCTATCCAACCCACAACCCCAGCCACCAGTGGGAGGCATACCCCACTCCAGCGCCTCGAGATAACTTTCGTCAATAGCGCCTTCACCCTCGGGGTGAAAATCACGCTGCTGCATGAACTTGCGACGCTGTTCAAACGGAGAATTTTCCTCTTCGTATGCGTTGACGTATTCGCGGCCATGGATAAACATTTCCACGCGAGATGCAACGCGTTGTCCAGTAGCTTCGTCAAGATACGACTTTGAGAGTGGAGAGAGCGCTTCAGGATGCTGCGTGATGAAAGTGGGATTCTTGCAGAGCGGCTCGATGTATATCTCAGCAAGGGTGTCGAGAAGACGTGGAAGTGTGGGGTTGGGCGGAACCGTGAGGTCAAGGTCGTCGAATAGCTGAAGCAGCTCATTGGAAGCCTTCGGTGATAACAGATCAGGCAGCTTGCGACTACAGGCTTGCTCGATGGTGGGTATGAAGGGAAGCTGAGCGAAGGGCTGTGCGAAGTCGATATCTTCCGGCGGCGCTAGGGTGGGGAAGTACGTCGGCCTTAGCGACTCGATCGCAGTATGGAGTCCGTGTACCAGTTGCTCCGTCCTAGCGACGACAGTGGGTAGGGTCGCGCCAACTTCGTAGAACTCGCAAGTCGAGAACTCTGGGTTGTGCGTGTTGTCGACGCCTTCATTTCTGAAGGCGCGTCCGATCTCGAAGATCTTATCTTGCCCCCCAACAATCAACCGCTTGAGGTTGAGCTCAGGTGCTATCCTAAGCCGTACAGGGGTGTTGGACACTTCATTTGCGACAGTCTCGAAGGGTCGCGCAATAGCACCTCCAGCGTTGACGTCGAACATGGGAGTCTCCACTTCCAGAAACCCACTTTGTATAAAGTATGTGCGCACATAGTCGTAGATTAGCGCTCGCAATCGAAGAACATCGCCAGGCTCGTCGCTCGTGAGCGCGTGGATGTGCGGTCGTCGGGCAAGTGTCTCGGCATCGTCAATCCTCTCTGGGAGGTGGTGAAGGCATGGCGCGAGGATTTGAGGTACATCAAGAGCAAGGACAGAGAGTTGTCCAGTAGATGTCTTCGTAGGGTTGCCTTTGATAGCTATACGGAATCAGAGTCTGAACTGAAGCTAAATAATTTATCTACTTACACACCCAATCGCCAATTCTGGCGACTTTCTTGAAACTCTTGAAGTTCTCTTCCAAGTTATCTTGCGGCGTGAGCTTCTTGAGCTCCACCATGACCTGCAATCGCTGGGTGTCGCGTTCGATATCGAGGAACATCAACTTGGAGCCGAGCAGCCGCACTGAGCGCACCCTTCCTGACATTGTCAGAACCAGACTGGTGCTCATGGGTGGTGCACCCTACCAAACACAGACACGAGGTCCTCCTTCGTCTCCTGGATGCCATCGTACTTGGCGTTGAAGTCGCGTATCGACAAGTTCTGAGCATCCGCAGCGTGAACCAACCTGGGGTGGTAGTCGCCCAACGGCTTTACCTTGCCCAAGTGCTCCAGGCGCTTCTGCTTCTCGACGTCATGCGGGCCTGTGTACGCATCGGCGGCTAGGCTCTGAGCAAAGCGCCGCTGAATAGCGAGGTACGCTCGAGCATGTTCCGGTTTAACGGAGCGACTAGCCTGATGAAGGTATGGGCGGAGAAAGTTGAGGACTGGGCGGCTCATGGTTCCTTTGTCTTGTTAGCTACAAGTCGCTGACAATGCTTTGTAATGAATTGCAATAGAGAGTGGTTCAGTAAAGGGTATGGTGAAGTCAACCGCCCGAGGGCGTCATTCGCAACGGTTCTAAGGTTGTTTTGGATCATCATAGGAAAGGGTGTGAATAAATTGAGAGCGCTGAACTTACCTTTCTCTGGAACATGCCTGTCATGGCATGCAATGACAAGCAGTGAAGAAGATCAAGGTGAGAGAACTTCACAGCTCGGACGGCAGCCCACCCAGCGCCCGGAGTCTAGCCGTTAAGCGAGCATATAGCGTCCATAAAGCTCTTCAAAGCGTCTGTGCCCCTTCACGTGACCTTTAGTGTGCCAAGTCTTACTGTCTATTTATTCTGTTCGGTTTCCCATGATAATCCTGCATACTTACCTTCTTGCGATTACCCAGCTCAAAGATTGGGTTAATCTGAGCGCCTGGTCTGCATTGCACAACGCGGTACTGGGCTCTCACGAGCTTCCTTCGGGAATCTCGGCGGGGCAATTTTTGCTGGTCACACATCTGTGTTGCTTTTTCATTGATGACATTGCTCTATGCAGTGTCTTGAGGAAGAAGATATTTGCAACACTTTGCTGCATACATGGTATTGTATCGCGTCAAGTCAAAAGTTCCCAAGACGATGTATCTTTCTTCCCTACGTATATATAACGTTCGGTCACCATCCTGAGCCCAGGTAGCAGTCTGGCTGAAATTTTGAAATTTTCAGGTTTCACCTCGTCGGTCGCTCAGAGTCGCAGCTCACAGCTAGTATTTGACCAACTTTACCTACGCGCTAATAATTCATCAGTTCACCCGCCAACCTCCTCTGATACTTCTCAATCACCTCCTGGCAACGAACCACCACGCCAGCAGCCAACACGCGCACCCTCTCGTCCTCCTCGCTCCCCGCTCCTAGACCCTCGAATACCATCCTCACCCAGGCCTGCGTCTCCATAAGCTCCTTGCCTTGCTCCGTAGCCACTCGCTCCTTGTTCTCGTTCGTCTCCAACAACATGAAGAAGCCGAATAAAACCGCGTTCAGGATATTCTTGTCCTTACTCGCCAGCCCGCGCACCGACAGTAGCAGATCCCAATACTCTCGCGTCATCTGCGGCAACGCGAGCGTGTTCGGGCCGGACGCGTTGAGCAACAACGACAGAGTCTGTAGAAAGGGTGGGAGAAGGTGAGTAGACGCATATATCGAGTCGTTGTTCGCGCGAATCTGCAGCCACCAACGACCCGTGAGTGGGAAGAAGAAGTTATCTGCCACAATTTGCGCAAGCGCGTTGGGTATTGGCTTGTGTCGCTTCTTCTCGACTTCCATGCGCGAGGAGAAAGTTCGGACTTTGAGTATGTTCGGGCCGCTGAGCTGATCGGCTGCTTGACTAGCCATAGGCGATAGCATCTCACGCACCATGCTGCTTGAGATCTTGGCTACTGAGGGTGCCTTGTTATCCTCGGCGTACATCTTGTGAAGGTGTGGCGGAAGCTGTTTGCTAGGAAAGTCCGGCTTTGCAGGCACCAAATCGTCGGTCGACGTGTCCTTCATGCCCGCCAACTCACGCGCGCCGAGGCCGAGAGTCGTGAGCATGGCGATGCGTTGCTGTAGACTGTAGTCGCCCGAGAAGAAGGATCGAGCGAACCATTGTGCCATCTGTGCCGGTTTCGCGAGAAGAACAGCAATCAAGGCTTGTTGCCGTTGCTGCGCGAAACCTTCAAGCTCCGAGTTGTCTTGCAATCCCGTAAGCAAAGTGGCTAGTTCTTCGAGATGATCGATGACTTCAGTTCCAAAGTTCGCTTTTCGGCGAATCAATGATGCTGCTGTGGCTAAAGCGAGCTCGTGGCGATCGTAGTTTTCTTGATCACGCAGCCCTGCTATCAGGTCTCGGATGTAGACGGGCGCGGTGGGCTTGTTACGATTTATAGCCGTTGCATCGTCTGTATCGTCCTCTGGATCGGAGTCTGGCTTTTCGTACACCATCAGATCTGCATCCTCATCCTCGGAGTCGGACAAGATTTCCACAACCCTTGGGCCTTGTATCTCGGTAATACCAGAAGCTTTGGATACCTTGGGAGGCGGCTTGGGCTTCGATTGGACTTTCTTCGTTTTTGCCACAGTATCCTGTTTAGTCGCAAGATTCGTGACTTCTCCAATCTTATCGTCGACCTCAGTAAGGCGTTGATACCAGCTTGCTTCTTCTGCTTCGCTACCCTCCAACTCGAACTTGAGCTGAAGTTCCGGTCTGTCCACCATCTTTGAGATGGCCACACCAACTGCGATACCTAGAAAACGAGCCCTTGTAGATGCCGCTCCTATGCGATTTGACATGCCATTGACGTGATGGGTCGACTTTGCCATCATGGTGAGGAACATTGGCTGGGAACGCTTTACATAGCCACTGCATATGGCCAAGGTCTGAGAAAGAGCTGGAGTATATTAGTGAGGTATAGCGGTAGAGTGCAAATACGAAATACCTTCCTGTTGCACCACAGGCGTGTGTCTGATGTATACTGAATCGCCAAACATCTTTATGAGACCCTCCAGAAGAGTATATAGCTTGTCTAAGTATCGTCAGTCTTGACTGTCAATGGGCGTATGATGATCACGGACCCTCGTCTTTGGCAAAAGCAGCTAGAACACTTCGCCTGGCTGATAGGGAGTCATCAAGCGCAGGAACCGTTGACCGCGTAAGTGATGTCACGAGCTGCTCTTTTAGGACGTCATTGTCCTTGATGAGCATGTGAAACAGAGCGGCGGCAGATGATATGTTGACAGAGGTAGCAACGGGGGCGTCCTCTTTACTAATAATATCCGTGGAGAAATACTTCTTGGCCACGAATGCGACTATAGCGTTCAGATACTTCCTTTGCTCAAACGTTTTCATCTGGGATAATAGGCTGGTCAGGCGCTCAATGGCCCCGCTACTAATCAATGTCGGAACAAGGGCGTTTATGATATGATCTGTATTGTCAGTATGTAGCAACGGATCCCAACAGAATTCTGACGTACCGGTGTAACCCAATCCTAGCGATTTCGAACACAACTCAACAATGGCGGCAAGATACTCCTCGTTGTTTGAGTTGCGCTCGAGCGAGACGGCGATGTTGCGTCCCAGCCACGCTGCATACTGCTTGCCATCCGCGACCCAACTCGTGTCTTGGTGAGCCTCATCACTCTTCTTGAGCACATCTTCGGCCTCCGCTGCCATTGACAATAATCGACCGGAAGCAACCTGCGTGATGTACTCTCTCCAGATGAGCTTTCTTTGTGTCGGGGATTTTCCAAAAGCTAGAACGTCTTGCAACACGAGATGGCATGTTTCGTCGCGGCTCAACACCAGACTTAAGACTTGGAGAGCGTCCGCAATGTGCTCAGCTGTGTTTCGCGCTTCACCGGGTGCCTTCTTCTGGTGACTGTCCTGAACAAGCGAACGAAGCCTCGTGTTAAGATGTCCAAGACATGTTGGGTTTCGGAGTATCTTCTCGAGCTTTAGAACTTCGTCGGCGTCCTTGATAGTTCCCCAGTAGTTCGGGATGGTGTCGTTGATGAGTTGATGCGCGATGCTTGCGTTTAGTGGTTCTGGTAGTAGGAGGCTGAATCCTTCCGTGGTAAGATAGCTCAAAACGGCATTTACGGTGTTGCGGCTGGGCTGGTTCTTGAGTGCCTCAAGCGCTGATTCTGTGGAGTTGATGGAGCCTACATCTTCTTGTATGCTCAAGCTCTTGACTTCCTGAATGAGAGATTCTTCCTTTTTGACTTTCCTGGTGGATACGGCCGTGAGGAAGTCGGCCATGGCGTTTAGAAAAGGTATTCAGGCGTGTATACCCGCACCAATCCAACGGAAACGCGAGTCGTTGTTCCTGCTCTATTCGTGATCAATGCGAAAGGCAGACGCTCAATGGACCTTACCCAATCGGTGTTTCCTTCCCCATGCGAGGGCCCACAGACTAGCGCCTTGGCAGACCGTCTACGCTCTGATGCCTACAACCACCGTTTGCTGCCCTTGACTCTGCCAACAATTATTCTCCACACATTTCTACAGGATGGCTGTCAGCATCGACAACATGAGTGCGGCATCGACAAGCAGCCCGCGAGCGAGATGGTAAGCTGGATAATGAGAAAGGTCAGAGCTCTTGACTGATAGCATGCAATAGGAAGTACCTGGACAACTTCCTTACTCGCAAGGGTCCATTCACAGATGATGAAGCATTCATGGCCGGCGAACAAGTTATCGAGTATCTGAGTAATCTCAAAGTTCTGTAGGAATAACACGTTTCCGAAGCGCAGGGTGTCATAGCTAACCATTTGCAGTGTCATGTACGTTTATACTAATACTCGATGATAATACACGACCGCCCCTCATGGCGCGTCTTTACTAATTGTTAATTAGCGGAGCTGGTGGTCTAGGATGCGAAATCCTCAAGAATCTTGCCCTATCCGGATTCAAGGACATTCACGTTATCGATATGGATACCATTGACGTCAGCAACCTGAACCGACAATTCTTATTCCGCGCCTCGGATGTAGGAAAATACAAGGCCGAAACAGCTGCTGCTTTCGTCGAGAAGCGTGTTAAAGGCGTCAAAATCACTCCCTACTGTGGCAAAATCCAGGACAAGGACGAGAGCTACTACATGCAGTTCGGACTAATCGTATGCGGCCTGGATTCTATCGAAGCGAGACGATGGATCAATGCAACTCTCGTAGGAATGGTGGATGAGAATGACCCGGACTCGATGAAGCCATTGATAGACGGAGGCACAGAGGGTTTCAAGGGCCAAGCACGTGTCATCTTCCCAACCATGACCTCATGCATCGAGTGCCAACTGGACATGCACGCTCCTCGCGCGGCAGTCCCTCTTTGCACGCTTGCTACTATTCCACGTCAACCTCAACATTGTATCGAATGGGCGCATATCATCGCCTGGGACGAGGAGCGCAAAGATATAACTCTGGACACCGACGACCCGGAGCACATCACCTGGCTGTTCAACAAGGCTTCCGCTCGTGCCAAGGAGTTCAAAATCGAAGGTGTTACCTACAGCATGACGCAAGGTGTCGTTAAGAACATCATTCCGGCCATTGCGAGTACAAACGCCATTGTAGCAGCCAGTTGCTGCAACGAAGCGTTTAAGGTGGCGACAAACACGGCTCCTTTCATGGGTTTCCCCGGTACAGACAACTACATGATGTATACTGGCGATGACTCCGTCTACACATATACATTTGAGCACCAGAAGAAAGATGACTGCCCCGTCTGTGGCGCTGGTAACATTGCTCGTCCTCTCCAAGTTCTTCCCGGTATCACGCTGCAGGAGTTCATCGAGGGACTGGCAGAGCGACCAGAAGCGTATGTACCCCAATCCTGATCTCGTATCCCGAACTCTGTCTACAGTATACTGACCTACCCAGTCAACTCAAGAAGCCCTCCATTCGTACAGGCGAGAAGTCACTCTACATGCAGCTCGCAGGTCTCGAGGAACAGACCCGACCCAATCTAGAGAAGAAGATGGTCGACCTGGTGGAAGAGGGAGAGGAGCTGCTCATCACGGATAGGAGCTTCCCCACCCAGTTCAAGTACAAGGTCGTATGGGTATCCAAGTAGGTATCGGGACTCAGTCGCATTGAACTACCTCATAGGGCAAGCCGGCGGAATGATCCCGCGGGACACATAGCGCCCGTCTCAGCAACGTAAATATGCTGCACAACATGTAAATCGGTGCCATGCCACGAAACTGACAACCGCACGGTATGCTATCATGTGTCTTTGGTGTCCGTAAATGTACAGCTACAATACAGATATCCATGGCCCTTTATTGTACAACAGCCTGCTTCTTCTCTGCACCGCTGACCTCGACTGGTCCTTCCTCCTCAAGTGTCTCCTGCCCAAACGGCTCCGCATCCCCATCAAGCACTCTGCGAACCTTCAGCGTTGCCTCGGCTCCAAACATGCCCACGACGCCAATCCTCCTCTCCAAAGGTCCCCAAATCTTGACTGGTGGCGCCTCGCCCTTGAACAGCTCCCGTCCAGCGTATATCAGCTCGTTGGCCGCAAAACTGCCCTTGGCGTACTTGGGCTCATAGGTCACGCGATCCCACTCCTTCCTTTGCAGGCGTAGGAGCTGCTGCTTCATGCTATCCGAGACAGTATCGCCAAGCCTGATGTCGGCGAGTTTGGTGCCCATCCTTTCGTCGCCGCCGGCTTTCCTCTCGCGCTTCTTAGGGCCTCCTCCGCTGCCCTTGTTACCTGCCGCACCGGCGCGGCCTTTTCCACCTGGTCCTGGTCTACCGCCTTCTCGGCCACGTAGATTGGGCCCACGGAGGTTGGGTCCTCGTGGACCGCCAGGCCCGCGAGCAGGGCCATCAACCTTTTCGCGGGTTATACGCAGGGTGGAGGGGGCGCGGACCATCTGGCCCTGGGGAGGGGTGGAGCCGCGGGTCGTCGTTGGGCGCGCTGTGTTGCGGGCGAAGCGGGGGTTCGCGTCTGGCTGCGCATCGGCGGGGGCTTTGTTTTCGGGGATGAAGCCGTCCTTGTTGGCTTGAGGAGAAGGCGAGCCCGGACTTCGTCGTGCCGTCTGGCCGCTGGGGAAAGAGCCTCGTGCGAGTGCGCCGGGCTGGATGCGGCGATTTTGGAGCGAGGTGATTTGCTTGAGAGCCGTCGCTTGCCGTGCTTTGCGGGTATTTGGCGCTGACTATATATCAGCATTGACTTGACAGGGCCATTGAGCGTCTTCAAGGCGTACGGTGGGCTGGAGATGCTGCGTCGCTGGGTTGCTCTTCCAGTCTCTTCGCGGTGCTGTGGAATGCCCTCGCTGAGCACTTGGGCAGTGTTGCTACATCCGCTGCTAATGAGCGCCTCAAGGCGCCCATTGAAGGGCACATGTGTCGCTGGGCCATGCTGTGTGGATGGCTGCATTCGACGCTGTCGCTCCAAACTCCAAAAGTTCAAGATCGCGATGTCTTGGCAGACAGGGATCTTGCCCGCTGGCCCTCCGCACCACGTGCTCCGCTCTCACTCCGCCGACAAAGGGCGTAGTGACAGTTACGCGCCACATTCACTGTACTCCAGTCATTCCGTCTCAGAAGAGCTGGTCTTTGTTTTGAAAGCACTTTCTTCTCGTCGCGTGCGCGTGACTGTAACTCCAAGTCAACAAAATCCTCGACTTTCATCGCAACTCATCTACACCACCTGCAACCCGATTCTTCGGTCGACACTCTCTTGGACTTCTATACACAAACTTTAGTCATTCTTTAAACCATACCGTTGCATCCCACCTCAACTGCAGTCTGCCTCAACTGCACATCACTAAAAACCGGGATAACATCAACAACAAACACACATCATCACTTCCGTCAGCCTCTCCTTGGGACACAGCCTTCTATACAGACCTGTTCCGTGCTACTTAAAGCGTATCCGCATATCTTTTCACATTCTCAATCCACAACCCAAGATCATCGCTATGCTCCGACGCACCCCCACCACGATCACCCTCACCCAGGCGGACATTGAGCAGTGGGAAGCTAGTCGCCAACGCAAACTCCACGAGGCTCAGCAGAAGCTCGAAGCTGAGATTGCTGCGAATGAATCCAACGCCGTAGCCAAGTCCGAGAAGTACAAACAAAAGTCTACCAAGGACCGTATCATGGGTGGGACTGGAAAGGGCTACTAAAGAACCGTACCCGCTCCATCTAACGACCATCAACGTCTCCACGACTCATTTTACTGCTTTCTCCTCAGCTCTTGGTTCTTTGCGACACTTTAAAGTGCAGCGTGTTCGCATCCGATCTGTCTGCGAGTAACGACTCTTCTGGCTTCATCTTGTATCAACAAAAATTTTGGAATTTCTCCGTGGCGCGTTTTGGTATACATTTCCGGCTTTGCTCTACGGCCATTGGTCGGTATGCTGGAATTTCCTGAAAACGACTGTAACGTATGCCTAGTCACACGTAGCAGGCTACCCACGCATGTCCGAGTCATTGTGAGAAAAATCTGGGGAACTGAAGAAATGTTAGGCTCTGTATGAGTCAGAGAACTGTTCTCTTTGTGTCTATGTATGTACCTGATAAACGAGGTGTTGGGTTTCGCACTGTAGTCGATGTAAAGAAGATCAAAAAGCTCTAAAGCGTCGTTTGATTCTTGGGGGTTTGTAGGTGTCAGAGGGAACTCAATTTACACAATGATTCCTACTTTTCGTATACTCGGAAAGATGTAGATGTAACATTTTCTGTACAATCATGCCATGTTTTTAGTGCAGAGTGACAGTGACAGTAACCATGTGGTTGGCATTACTAAAGGTCGTTGTACTCGATAAATGGCGGACGATCATACGCCAGCCACATCACAGTGCCAAATTGCTTTTCTTCTGAGAAAAAACTCCGAATGAACCAATGACATACTCCAGCGTCAACGTTACCAATAGCACCAACGAGGCGTGCCGTCCCAGAACGTCGAGACCCTTCCGGTGGGCCACGACTTGCTTTTTCGGCAGCACGGGAGGTCACTTCAGCACACCGATCTTTCCACATCCTGATATTTTTCAATCGATTGGCTTGTCATCCCAGTGAACGTCCCGTGTCTGCGCTCACCCAAGGACTCGGTAACGTTGGTAAATGGGACGAAGGATCTGACGCCAGCAGCGCTTTACGTACTGTACGAGAGTGTCGAGTAGACCTCTACTCCTCGCCACTGCTGAACCCATTTCCAGTCCCGATAGCTGAATGCCAGATGATTATGTCCCCAAGGCCATCATGTAGTTGTCAAGCAATAGTATACGTTCATTATAACCACGTCGCAAGCATAAGCGAAGGCAATGCGGCTCGTGGCTCGAAGTCCCAACATCCCCGTCCGGACATCGATCCCAAAACGACAGCCACGCCCGTTGACAAACGCCATACCCGCCACCACACCGAGGGTTGCATTGGAAGACGGCTTCTTGGGGTCCAAGTTCGAGACCCTTGAAAGGGTCGTAATGTGGAGGGAGAAGCGGGATGACCTACATTTCACTCATAGATGTAGCTAGTATGTCGATGGAATACTGTCTACCTTGGTATAAGAGATCGCATAAGGCGATAAGGCTTGACGGGTTCATCGACGCGAGCTTATAGGGCTGGAGGTAATGCATAGCAAACATGGGTTCGTGCGTCGCTTGGAGGTATGGCGTACTTATGGCGAGCTGATCGTATTATCGAGAT
>Ga0265780_10004911_pt1 | contig 17089 bp, 12 predicted proteins | sample P1T30metagenome_FD_192432 | JGI IMG/M metagenome (GOLD analysis project Ga0265780, IMG submission 192432) | Plant litter microbial communities from East Loma Ridge, Irvine, California - P1 T30 | ecosystem: Environmental > Terrestrial > Plant litter > Unclassified | place: USA: California... | reverse complement strand
GTATGCTGGAGTATCGGCGGTTGGGAGGGGCCGACGATTTCAAGCTCGCAACACTGGACTGACGAGGCTTCTTGCTTACCGGAGTAATGGAAGGCCGCTGTCCACTACTCTTACGGCTCATGACGACACTCGAAGCAGGGGATGTACCTGGGGTGTCAAGGCTTGACTGTGGTAAGGAGCCCTCTGTCAGTACGGTGGAGACTGAGTCGCGAAGCTTTCGCGATGTAGTGAAGTCGTTCAAGATGATGTCCGTGTTTCCAGTCACGTCTTCCAAGTCCTCCACCTTTGCGCGGACGTCTTTTTGGATACGCAGGATCTCACCATTGACTGTGGACCTGTGCTTCATCTCAATGTCGATCAGCTCGAGCACGCGCCTCATGGATGGAGGATAGTGATCTCGCTTGTCTTTGTAGGTGGCGATGCGCGTAGCCAGCTTCTCCTCGTCGCTGTCGTCGATGGCCTGATGCAGTCTTTCGATGCTCTTCATGCACGAGTCGTACATGGCAACAGCCTTGCTGTGAGCTTGACGGAAGCTGTGCACCCATTTGTCCTCGCCCAGCTCTTGCCTCAGCGCATCAGCATCGGCTTCAAGCTTAGCTTCTTCTTCTTCTAGCGATTCCTTCCTCCGTACCAGTTCGTCACATGCGGAAGGAAAGATGGTGCTCGCGCGCATCTGGAAGGCGCTGAGTCGCATAGGAAGGAAGTCGAGCGAAGCACGCAGTGGCTGCAGCTTGGCGAAGAGGGCTAGCAGTCGCGAGTTCTCTTGTTCGATTTGCGGGATGGGCGAGGTAGGCGAGACGATGGAGAGGCTGGGCGGCATACTAAGCCGCTTGCTGTTGATTATCGACTGCTTTCGGGGGATTACCTCAACGACAGTTTCGAGCTCGGAAATGTCAAACTTCTCTGGAGCTTCGGCGACTGAGTCGGAGATGACGCGGTGTCTGCGCTCCTCCATCTCAAAGATCAGACGACTGAGGTTTCTGACCTCGGCGCCGATTTCACCCAGAACGTTGTTCCACAGCTCTTCCCACTCCATGGCGACTTCGACCTGGTTCTTGATGTTCTTCAGCGTCTGCTTGATCTCGCCCCAGTTCATGACGATGTCCTCCATCTGGCTGACAAGCGTCGTCTGGTCTTTTGTGGGCAGGAGCGCAATGTCGGAACGCGACTGCAGGTCCTCTATCGCGCTAATGTAGACGTTGACGAGCCCTTCGAACTTGCCGATGGCGGCATCCACCTCCTCCAGGCCTTCTCTTCCGGCAGCTGCGGCCCACTCTACGTCATCGTCGGCGTCAAGGCCGCTGAGGACCTCTTTCGTCTTGGATATCCATAGGCGGATGTCGTTGGCTGCCTTGTGGAGTGCGCGTCCGGCCTGGGTGGAGGTCGGGAGGGCGGTGATTTCGGAGGCGATAGTTGTGGGCGGCAGCTTCATCGAAGTCAGCTGCTGGATCTGGTTGGTGAAGCTGGCCTTGGAGAGGGTGTAGATGGAGTTGGCGCGGGGGTAGTGGCGCTTCTGGAAGTAGGACGCGATGTCGATGCCATTGTTGTCGTCGAGAACGGATGGCTCCTCTTCGGGTACGGGGGCGGGTAGGGGTGGCGTGTCTTTGGGCGGGGGAGTAGGTGCGGCCATGGGCTCTGGTTCGGCAGGCGCGGTGGGCTCAGGGTCGGCAGGCGCGACAGGTTCTGGTTTGGCAGGCGCGACTGTGGGTGCTGGTTCGGCGGGTGGTGCGGGCGCGGGTTCGGGTTCAGCAGCGGTAATGGTGCCGCTGAGTGCTTTTTCCGACTTGGTGACGTCGGGCAGGCGGTACTTTTGCAGGTCGAGCTCTATTTCGGCTTCTGACTCAGACGGGAGAACTTTATCGCTGGTGCTGACGACGCTGCTGTGGTCGCTGTCAAAGTCGGGCTCCATCACCAGCGTGGGCACGCTCTCGCCCGTCGACTGGGGCACGAGCGGCGTCTCTCCAGCGGCGGGAGCCTGACCAGCCTTTCCGGACCACGCAGTGCCGCGGCGCTCGACTTCGAGGCTGCGGGCTTTGCGGAACTCGTCCAGGCGGCGCAGGCGGTCCTCCTCGATGCGGCCGACGTCGACGGCGCTCTTGTTGTTGGTGTCGGCAATCTGGTTGAGGAATTTCATGCGTGCCAGCAGGCCCGGGGAGACATTTCTCGCGAGTTTGGTGGTGCTCTCAATGTGGGCGGGCGTGTGCCGAAGGGGTTTGGGCGAGGATGACGACGTCGTGGTCGTCGGTGGTGGGTTCGGCGGTGTCTTCGCTGGCAAGTCAACGGCAGTCGCGGCGGGGCTGCTGTCGAGAACTGAAGGCGGCGCGGCCGTGTCGCTCATTGAGCATGTCTGTGTGGACCTCGAGGATGCCTCCAGGTCGCGTTCAGACAAAAGAGGAGGCTGCGCAGGACTGGTATCGCTATGCACGGATCAAAAGATCAATCGGGAGATGAATCGACGTTCTTTGGGTTGGCGCCGAACTCGCGTTAGCTTAGTACCTGCACGCGTTGCTTCTGTTTGACAACAATGTCGGTGTGGCGCAACAACAATGAAGAGGTTTACAGTGCTTGCGCGAGTGGTGTGTGTCCATTGTGTGTCTTTGGAGGAGACGTTCCATAGGTCTAGAGACACCCGTTCACAAAACGTCCCGCTTGTGTCTCACCGGGCGCCGCTGTGCCCAATTTCCGCCAGCAGCCAGCTCCCCCCTGCTATCAGTGCTTTCATTCCCACTCATTCCACTCATTGGCACTCAAGGTGCAACGCCTCGGTCTGTGCCACCCTTTCTAGACGCCTCGGTCGTCGATCTTATCGTTTGTGTTATACACGTTCACTACGTGCTATGCATGGTCATGTGCTCTCTACCCCGTATCGTGGTGGATCCGTCCCCGTTCCTTTGAGCTGGACGGACTTTGATTGAATGGGATTTCCGATTGAGGACCTATTATACATTGGTACACATTATTTACATTCCGACTTGACTGTATATAACACTATAGATCTGCAAGCCGCAGGTGCAAAGGGGGTATCTATCTCAAGCCGCCTCCTATCGGCACGCTCTGAGCGGAATGGTAAAAGAGCCCTGCTTCCAACCAGGGAATACTCTTTGAGGAAATTCTCTATGGTGTGGAGTTGAGATTTGGGTGGACATGAGCTTCGTGCAAATTAGATAAAGGGTTAAGTGGGAAACATGGACAAGAAATGAAAGAAGGGTGAGATCCATGAATACTTTGCCATAAGGCCACTTCACAGCGCCTCGTAATTCGGGTCGATCTGTAGTGTAGGGGTTCTCGTTTGGTTCTTCTGCTTTTGCCATTCCGACGTGATTTCCTCACGCACGCCCTGGCACCATTGCAGGATGGCAGCATCGAACTTCTTCCACGCTTCTGCGTCTTCGCCGTGAACCACGTCCATGACATTAACGTCGAGTTTGATGTCCCAGCGCAGCTCGGCGGCTTTGACCCAGTAGCGCAGATTGTCAGCGCAGCGGTATGGCTTGGCTGTGTCGGTGTGGTACGTCTTGATCTCTTCAAAGTGTCGTTTTGACTTTCGGACGAGAGTGTTGTGGAGATGTACGAGGCGCAGTCCGTTCTGTAGCGCGGCCAGGAAGGGTGTCGGGAGTTCGGAGTCGGCAGCGCTGGTCCACTCAGGCAGGGGCTCTGGATTGCTGTCAAACGACTTGAGGAAGAGCAGCTCCCTCTCGCGTTCTTTGCCCGTCCAGTCACCCTCGCGCCACGACCAGCTTTCTCTTTCTGCGAGTTCCAAGCGCTCCTTCTCCTCCTCGGTATCGAGCAGGGCGCCGATGTCGTCGACCCATTGCTTAAGTTGGGTGACTTCATACGGCTGCACGCCGTTTCCGAAGTTGCGAATGGCAAGACGTTTCAGTACCTCAAGTGTATCGTATAGTTCTTTTCGGATCGTCCGTTCCGACTTGATGGCGTAAAGTCGTTGTGGTTCTTCGTGTGCAGTGTAGTAGTTCTTCGCGGCGCGGATCGCGAGGGTGGTGACGTCCAGGAGATTTATGCCTTGTACTTCGTGCCATCCTGAGGCTTCCTCGCCACCGTTCTTCGCGGTCTTTCCGTCTGGCTGAACATCAGAGAAGCCCTTCTCGAGTTCGTGTAGATGCTTCATAGACTCGGCCAGCGATTCGCGTAGTTCGCGACGCAGGACAGTCATATCAGGCGGCGGCGGGACGTAGACGGGGTTGTTCTTGTAGGTGCTGACGGTAGGCGGAAGCATCATGGGCTCGGGGTCCTCCCATTGCATGGACGCCGTCTCGTCAAGCGGTGACTCAACGAAGCCCACTGGGTCATTCATCCCGTCTGGTGACGCCAGCGACATCGTCGAGAAGTCGGCATCGAGGCCGGGCGACATTGGTTCGTTGCCGCTCGCTGTTCGCGATCCGGGCTTGCGGCCTTTGGCCACGCGTCCCGTCGCGGTGTCGAGTAGGCCCGTCCGCGCGAAGTAGTACTGAAGATGTGCGATGGTGCCCAGGTTCATGACACTCTCTCTGTTCTTCGCCGACTTGGAGAATTCGGTGCCCTCGGGGCGCATGTAACCACGTCGCCTGCCGCCATCGGAGAGGCGCGAGCTCACTGAGCGCGCCGACGAGACAGACGACGCGGTGGAAACAGAGCGGTCGAGTGGGGGAATTGCGCCGATGGCCAGCGATGGGGTTGCCCACGGGTCGGGCGAGGTTGAACGTGCGGGTGGGGAGTTGGGCGTGTCCATGGTGGTTGACAGGGGTGGCAGGTGCAGGGCCGTCGCAGTCGTAAGACTCCTTATCAGCAGAGAGATTCGGTGTTTTCGAATCCTAGGCATTTACGGAGCGGTGGCGGGTTATCTAGCACTGCTCTTGTTTGCGGAGCCTCCTGGGCAATGTGCGGTTGTTGCTATGTGAGTCGGGGTTGCGATAGGGGGCGTTTGATTAGAGGTTTCAGTAACGGGGAGCGACGCGAGATTGTATCCGAAAACAACGCGTGACTAGCGGCACCACATCGCCCTGAGCGTCCTCACCGATGCAATCTCCGTATAGCCGCGAACGCATGTCATTGCGATTATCCTTTGATCTGAACAGGTGTCAAAAGCAAATTCTCCTTTGCGGCGCCAGATGCCTCCCGCCCGCCTAAGGTTGCTTCTGGCCCCGCAATCCAGGTGAAAGCTCAAGGGTTCCTTCCCGAAGTAGCGTGTACCTTTCGCAATAACGATGACGTCGCACGCCTGCATGGAGCATATGCCCTATATTACAAGCAGACATTTGCATGAATTTGATCTAACAGACACCCCTCTCGCAACAACCCCACTCACATGAGACGCTTCTTTGCAACTACAGCCAGAATGTCAAGCAAGCGAGTGCGTTGTCTGCCCACGTCACTAGTGGCAAAGCTGATGTAGCCACTCAGATCCAGTACAAAGTCGAGGGCGAGGTGCAGGGCGTCAACTTCCGATCCTTCACGCAAAAGCAAGCGAAAAGTCTCGGTGTAACGGGTTTCGTGACCAATGCATCCGATGGGAGTGTGCGTATTTGACTCATACTTGCGTCGACCACCACTCACACCAGGCAGGTCCAGGGCGAGGCTCAGGGCAGCGAGGACAAGATCAAAGAGTTTGTTCAACACCTGAACAAGGGACCGTCGGCTGCATCAGTCTCAAAGGTTGACCATTCGGACATCTCGACCAAGGACGGTGAAGGCGGTTTCAACGTCAAGTAGTTGGTACTCGGCTCCCCAAACACAACCTTGGAAGACTCAACACACCTGCCGGCATTGACATGAACCAACATCTGCCAATCATGTATGTCCTGCGCTATCGTAGCCCATGAATGGCATGAAAAGAATAGTGTAATAGCATGCATCAATTTACGTGCGATATCGGGCAGTTCCAACCACGGGTCATGTCTTGAGCACGCTGGATACCTAATTACCATGATTGAGCTGTGGTGCAGCAACATGCATCGCGCACCGATAATATACTTGCTCAAAAAGCATCTTGCTCGTGACTTGCCGTGCGCACATTCTTGCCGACTCGACGGCAGTCTTCGCCCTTTGTCCATTGGTCATCGGCACGATGCTAGAAGTTTTCTCTCTAGGTGAAGCAAGAGCCCGTCGCTAGTGTGTCGATGAAGCCTAGACAGCTCGCACGTCCACAGGTGTGATTGATCTGAGTCAAAGATCGATATGCTGAAGCTGCCAACACCACCTAGACATAGCACCGCGTCTTGGGGTAGCAGCTACAAAGCATTCTACCGCTTAATATTGACCATGAACCCAAGAACCAGGTCATCAAAGCCACAGACGAAAGATTACTATCATGGTACAGCGATATTTCGATGTTGCGCCGTGGCGTCAGCCCTATCAGCGGGTCTACGGCAAACGACGAGACCCCGATCTCAGTCAGCGAGACCCCGACGAGCTTCTTCCGGAAGCAGCGACCACGCATCCAACGCAACAACATCGTCCGTTCATCGTACACGGTTCCAAAAACCCACCAAAGTTACCTTTGATGAATCGCACATACTTTCGCATGTTTTTTTTCGTCGCCAAAGTCCCCCTTTGAGCTGTTGGACAGGGGCATGGCCAATGTCTTGGTAGGGCGATCCCGGTTCCTTCCGTCAGCTGAATCACCACTCCTCTCAGCCACCTCAAACTCGTCTTTGCACGCGACCGATACGCCCGTAATTGACGACTGCTGACACTTGCGGCCTCTGGAATGCACCCTATTCGCTCGCCGAGTCGCCGCAGGACGGGTATGGCGCGGTGTAGCGGCGGCATCCCATGCCCATTCCTGCTTCACCCTAATGATGACTGAACGCGCCAGGCAGGCACGAGTACTGCTTGATAGATTTTTTTTAGGTGTCAGATATAAGAGACCAACGTGTGCCTCAGTCGTGCTTCTAGCTAACCATCAGCACTTACCATTGCAGTTGACATCGCCCCTTACCCTACATACGCTTAATCAACATATACAAGTATACCCTAAACCGCAGATGATCTCCACCAGAGCAGCAACACGGGGACCAACCACCTCGAAGCGGGCTACGGCTCAGCTTATCAAGTCCTTCCAGAGCTACAATGCTGGATTCCGGCCTACATTCGTTGCGGTACAGCACTTCCAATCACCAGCTGGTCAGAGGCACTTCAGCTCTTCACCAAATGGCGGAGCCAAGATTGTAGAGTTCTTTGAGAAGCATCCAACAGAGAAGGTCCGCAAGACGCATGCAGCATGGCCCCATCCAGGTACGTACCCTCCAAGTACACAACGCCTTGACAACTAGCTAATACCTATCAGTATACACCGAAGAGCAGATGAACCAAGTCACGATCGCGCACCGAGAAGCGAAGACCATGTCCGACAAGGTCGCCCTCATCGCCGTAAAGATCCTACGCTGGGGTCTTGACAAAGCAACTGGATACAAGCATCAGAAGGCTGTGGATGTGGATGCCAAAGACCCACTGGCAAAGCGGAAAGCTTTTGCAATGAATGAAGAAAAGTATCTCATTCGCAATGTCTTCTTGGAGAGTGTCGCTGGTGTACCCGGCATGGTCGCTGGTATGCTTCGCCACTTGCACTCCATGAGACGGATGAAGCGCGACAATGGATGGTATGCAGACTCGCTTATTGGAATACGAACGCGTTGCTAAGACATCATTCGCCAGGATTGAATCGCTACTCGAAGAAAGCTACAACGAACGAATGCACCTACTTGTCTTCCTCAAGATGCAAAAGCCAGGACGCTTCATGCGTCTGATGGTACTTGGCGCCCAAGGCGTGTGGTGCAATGCCTTGTTCTTCGCCTACCTCCTCAGCCCTCGTACCGTCCATCGATTCGTAGGATATCTCGAAGAGGAAGCCGTCATCACATACACACGCCAGATCGAGGATCTTGATGCAGGCCGCCTGCCCAAGTGGGCGAAGATGGAGGCACCCGAGATCGCGGTAGACTACTGGCAGATGCCTGAAGGCCACCGCACAATGCGAGATCTGCTCCTCTACAGTGCGTATACCCCTGATCCTTCCATGCAGCACAGCCCACTAACCCAATCCTAGTCCGCGCAGACGAATCCAAGCACCGAGAGGTTAATCACACGTTCGGTAACCTCGACCAGAAGGAAGACCCTAACCCATACGTGAGCGAATACCGGAACCCAGAGGAGCCTCATCCGACCAAGGACCTTGCCCACATGAAGCCGACAGGCTGGGAGCGACACGAGATCATCTGAAGACCTCCATTGCTTTGCTTATTAGCGTTTGTTCGGCATACACGGCGTCTTTGGTTTCCATTCTCCGCTCTTACAAAATTGCATTTCGGCGTTACAAGACATCTTGGAATATTGGAAAAACGATACCCAGATCACGATGGGTGTCATGAGGAGTAGATGCATCATGTATCCCTAGACTTTCGGACCTTCTACAGATTCAGATTCAATCTCAGTTCCAAGCGGTGTGCTCCCATCGGATCCGCATCTGGATATACAGTAGCTCCAGCACAATAGCCGGTGGTGTTGCTAGGTATAGCAATAATTTGATATCGCGAAGCTACATCGATATTCAACACAGAGTCGCTAGGTGGATCGCGGCACATCCGGAGATGGAGTAGGCTCGAAGAAGGACCGTTCAGGACCAGGGCGCAGTTCGCGCTGACTGGCGGCCTGGACGGCCGATGCCAAGTACAACGCGGATGCAACGCGTGCCCCAGCCTCCTCCTTGACATACAGAATAGCGCTTTCAAGGAAACGGAAACTTTCCGGTCAGCGTCTGCATAACCATCTCCACGTAAGCTCCAACCCATGCACTCATGACGAGTCAGTCACATAGTGGCGCGTGTCGCGCAGCCTCGTGCAGCCTCAAAAAAGGAACTTCGCGGTAGTCTGCCGATCTGGACGGCTCCAAGACCGCCAAACTTCAACGCATTCTCAATGAAGCTACTGCTGAGTATGATTCGATAGAAACACGTTCATCTCGCTTCAAATTATCCGAACAGAGTTGCGATCGCTGAGGTTTTACAGTTTAGTGGACACGAACTGTACCTCGGGAATAAGGTAACATCGTGAAATTAGGAGACGTCTTTTGGGTTTGCGGCTCACAGCATCTAGCAGCAAGCTCGATATAGACTATTTTCGACGGACAGGGTGTGTTACATGTTACAGCAGGAAGCCATTCCTTTCCCGCAAGACACCGTTTACAACGACTGGCTTACCGTTCTTCCGTGGTTCGAAGCGGAGCTAACCCCGCACTTACTGACACTAGCTTCGATGCCAAGGGTACACCTCCTCCCAACGTGAGGCACATCGACTACTGCAACATCGTGGCACTGGGTGGGGGCGACGTGGAGTTAGAGGGATAGTGATGGATATCTTGTCTTTACTGACTCTCGGTATGTCATCGATGCCTCAATGCCGCTGATAACCTTCAATGCCTTCGATACCTCCATCCAAGTTGGGACCTCGGGAGTGCGCCGAGCGTGTGAGGCACAGCGACTACTGCACCCCACATCCGCATTCTTCCACGAGAGATGCACGGGTATCCTGTGGCCAGGACGTCAGCGCCGCAAGACCCCCGCAGCAAGGCGCGAGCTAATCCCACTTGCCGCAGCTGCATGAGCTTCCAGGACCATCATCCTGGAGCTACTTGGAGCTCTGGCAAGTATAGCAGAGAGTGCTTGAATCTGTTGTGCCATTGTGAAATCGTGCGCAAAGATCTTCGACCAATTCCTTCTCTACGCATCTATCATGAACGGATTTTCACATCTCGGTTATCGCTTTCCCGATGGTGGCTCACTCAAACGCCTCGTTCATTCCTGTTCGTACGTGATACGCTGGGGCTCGACGCCTGGGGACGCTACAGTGGCCTCTCAGCTTCGGGTCCGCAATGCTTACCCCCAAGAGTGGGCCTGTATACGCAACCGAGCATGCCTTCTTACTGGATATGAGGCTTCTCCGCACCCAACTAGCAAACATGCGACATCTGCAGCGTCTATCCCAGTCCGGTCTTTATCCAGTACCGTCGGAACGGTTGGTATCCTTGCGCGAGCATTCCGACCAATCATTGCTTGCGCACCTACCCTGTGGAAGTCCGGCATAGACGCAGCCTACCTTGCGGATCCGCAAGTTTAACATGCCGCTCTCCTTCGAATGGCCTCGACGGAGACCCCTGCGGTCCCATGATGGATGGTCGTAGCCAACGTCTAAGCCTCTTTGGCTGGGGAGGCTGGCCAAATGGTACATGTCCCCTCTTCGGTGCATGCATCTTGCTGCTATCGGAATTGACGGCTGATGAGCAGCGCGTAGTGACACAGCCTAGATGACGGACCCTCCTTGAAGCCGAAGATCCTGGAGATGCGGGGTCTGAACAGTTTAAAGAGACGTCGTGCCTTCGACTGAGAAGAGCATCATGCCCAGTTGACTTGTCTCCTGCGGTCAACGATACAACAATAACACCTTTCTAATTATATCTTTATCTCATCGACAGCCTTCAAGATGACGATTCCCGATGAGGTCGACATCATCGTGTGTGGAGGTGGTTCTTGTGGTTGTGTGGTTGCTGGACGTCTGGCCAATCTCGACCACAACCTCCAGGTCCTCTTGATTGAGGGTGGAGAGAACAACCTGAACAACCCATGGGTCTTCCGTCCGGGTATCTACCCGAGGAACATGAAGCTGGACAGCAAGACTGCCACTTTCTACTACTCTCGTCCCTCGGAGTGGCTCGATGGCCGCCGAGCTGTTGTGCCTGTCGCCAACATCCTCGGAGGTGGATCTTCCATCAACTTCATGGTAAGAGCCCCCCATTCACATTATCATTAGCAGTTATTGACTTCCCATCAGATGTACACTCGTGCCTCCGCTTCCGACTACGACGATTTCCAGGCCAAGGGTTGGACCACCAAGGAGCTCATTCCCTTGATGAAGAAGCACGAGACCTACCAACGTTCCTGCAACAACCGCGACATCCACGGTTTTGAGGGACCCATCAAGGTCTCGTTCGGTAACTACACCTACCCGATCAAGGAGGACTTCCTCCGTGCCACCGAATCTCAGGGCATCCCGACCACCGACGATCTCCAGGACTTGACCACTGGCCATGGTGCCGAGCACTGGCTCAAGTGGATCAACCGCGACACCGGACGACGATCTGACTCTGCTCACGGCTACATCCACAGCACCCGCGCTGTTCACCAGAACCTGCACCTCCTCACCAGTAACAAGGTTGAGAAGGTCATTCTTGAGGGAGACCGCGCCGTTGGCGTCAAGGTTGTCCCGACCAAGCCTCTCCACCCCGAACAGCAGATGTCGAGGGTCATCAAGGCTCGCAAGCAGATCATCGTCTCCGGTGGTACTCTGAGCTCTCCTCTCATCCTTCAGCGCTCTGGTATCGGTGACCCAGAGAAGCTCCGCAAGGCTGGCGTCAAGCCTCTTGTCGATCTTCCTGGTGTTGGTCTCAACTTCCAGGATCATTACTTGACCTTCGCCACCTACCGCGCTAAGCCTCACGTCGAATCTTTCGATGACTTCGTCCGTGGCGACCCCAAGGTCCAGGAGGCTGTCTTCCAGCAATGGAACATCAACGGCACTGGCCCACTCGCCACCAACGGTATCGAGGCTGGTGTCAAGATCCGACCGACTGAGGAAGAACTCAACATGATGGACAGCTGGCCATGCAAGGAGTTCCGCTCTGGCTGGGACTCGTACTTCAAGGACAAGCCCGACAAGCCCGTCATGCATTACTCCGTCATTGCTGGTTGGTTCGGTGACCACATGGTCATGCCACCGGGCAAGTTCTTCACCATGTTCCACTTCCTCGAGTATCCCTTCTCTCGTGGTTCCACGCACATTGTGTCGCCAAACCCGTACGAGGCCCCCGACTTCGACGCTGGCTTCATGAACGACAAGCGCGACATGGCTCCTATGGTCTGGGGTTACATCAAGTCCCGTGAGACTGCCCGCCGTATGGACGCCTACGCTGGTGAGGTGCAGGCTATGCACCCCTTCTACGCCTACGACAGCCCAGCCCGTGCCAAGGATATGGATCTCCAAACCACCAACGCCTACGCGCTCCCTGGCAACATCACGGCCGGTATCCAGCACGGATCTTGGACTATGCCCATCGAGAAGGGTCGTGCAGCCAAGCCCAACTTCTTGAGCTCGAGCTGCCAGGACATTCAGGAGGACTTGCAGTACTCCACCGAGGACATCAAGCACATTGAGGACTGGACCAAGCGTATGTATCCTCCTACTCATGGTTCGTCGAACATCTCACTAACGCGCTACAGGCCACGTTGAGACCACCTGGCACTCGCTCGGTACCTGCTCCATGGCACCCAGGAACGGCAACTCCATCGTCAAGCACGGTGTGCTCGACGAGCGCCTCAACGTCCACGGCGTCAAGGGCCTCAAGGTCGCCGACTTGTCCATCTGCCCCGACAACGTCGGTTGCAACACGTACTCGACTGCGCTCCTCATTGGCGAGAAGTGCGCCGTACTTACGGGTGAGGACTTGGGCTACAGCGGCAGCGCTCTCGACATGAAGGTCCCCAACTACCACGCCCCGAGGGAGATTGCCGGATTGTCGCGCTTGTAAAAAGTCGCTGGGATAGGATGTCTGTTATATAGTTTTCATGATTAAAATGAGTTAATGTTATGTTGTGTATAGTTACACTTTGTGTCTCTACGTGATTGTGATGTTTGGTTGTGACTGCTGGCTTACTCTTCCATCGATGTCGTGATCACGCTAGTCCCCATCTCCACCTCATTCATTGGTCGTTCCTGAGATGCTAGCCGCTGACCCACATTGCATGAAATGTTTAGTCGGGGACCGGAGGCACCGCGTACCTCTTTGTGTAAGCCTTCTTGTCTGTCTTTACATTCCACTTTTCCTTTTACCTTCCTAGCCCTTGCGGACAGTCGCGAATCCCAGCCACCATGTCCGCACTAACCCTCAAACGTGCATCGCAAACCGCGACCAAGATCACGCGACCCGCCTTCCAACATTCCATCCGTAGTCTAGCAACCGTATCACCAGTCCAAACACCAACCCGCAACCACAAAATCGTCGTAATCGGCGGCGGCTCAGCCGGTATATCCCTCTCCCACCAACTCCTGCGCAAAGGAAACTTCTCCCAAGACGACATCGCCATCATCGACCCCGCGCAATGGCACCACTACCAACCCGGCTGGACGCTCGTCGGCGGCGGTCTAAAGAACAAAGAAGACCTGCGCCGCCCCCTGAAAGACCTCATGGACCCACGCTTCAAGTTCTACAACAGCGCCGTAGGAAGTTTTGCGCCTGAGCAGAATTACGTCACTACCAGTAACGGCGAGAAGATTGGGTATGAGCAGTTGGTTGTTGTGCCTGGTATTACGCTTGATTATGGGAGTGTTGGGGGGCTGAAGGAGGCGCTAGAGGAGAAAGATGCTATGGTTAGCACGATTTATGATTATAGGTATTGTGATAAGGCGTTTGAGAATGTGAAGAGGTTTAGGAAGGGGGATGCGGTGTTTACGCAGCCGGCGGGTGTGGTGAAGTGTGCGGGGGCGCCGCAGAAGATTATGTGGTTGGCTTTGGATTATTGGAAAGAGGCGGGATTGTATCCGAAGGATATCAATGTTGCGTTTGCGACGGGGTTGCCGACGATGTTTGGGGTGCCGAAATAGTAAGTTCCCCAGTCAGGAATTACCAAAGGTCATATGCTAACCTTCATCCAGCGCAGCAACCCTCGAAAAACTCCGCGTAGAACGCGGCGTAGAAGGCCTCTTCCAACACGACCTGACCTCCATCAATGGCAACACCGCAACCTTCACATCCCCCTCCTCCCCCACCCCAGTAACTAAACACTTCGACTTCTTACACGTCGCGCCCAAAAATGTACCTTGGGGCTTCATCAAATCCAGCCCTCTAGCCAACGAAGCAGGCTACGTCTCCGTCTCAGACACCACAACGCAACACACTTCGTACCCCAATATCTGGTCGATAGGCGACGCGTCCTCGCTACCCACCTCCAAGACCGTCGCAGCTATCACGGCCGAAGCACCGGTACTTGTTTCTAACGTACTGTCTGCGATGGAGGGCAAGGAGTTGACGGCAGCTTATGACGGGTATACGTCTTGTCCTTTGTTGACGGGAAGGAAAGAGGTTCTACTTGCGGAATTCAAGTATGGGGGTGTGCCGAAAGAGACGTTTAATTCGCTTTTTGGGATTGATCAGGGGGTGCCCAGGAAGGCGTTTTATTGGCTCAAGAAGGACTTTTTCCCGTGGGTGTATGGGAAGTATCATGTTAAGGGGGAGTGGGCGGGGCCGAAGGGGTTGGCTAGGTGAACGAGCGCTCCGACTAGCAGCTTAAACCAAATCTGCGAAGAGCGCAGACTTGGATCAAAGATGTAGTTGAACACAGCGCTACTATTCGCTTTGGCAAAATCGTTAGCCGTGGATTTGGGAGTGAGACAGATCTCTGGTATTTCTGATCCGTTTCATAGCTATTGTCTTCCTCGAAATGTCTAGATCGAGGTTTTGCTCGTCGCATAAGAAGTCATTTAGATCCTCTTTAACACTTTCGTATCATCTTGCTACAATAAAACGAGTCGTCGCACTGACATCGCAAAACATCAGCAACTTAATCCAGACGGTACCACAAACAACTAAACGAGCCACCGAGATGCCCGGACAAAAGCATAATCAACCAAGCCGACGCAACAACTACGGCAAAGGTCACGCATCCACCGACTCCAACCTCAAGCATCCTCAAGAGAAGCCTCGACACGACAGTGTAACCAACACCGAAACTACTTCCAACAGTTGGTTCTCACGTTTTTCTCTGTCCTCAAAATCGCCTATCACCGGCGCTAGACCTAGACGCACGACAATCTCATTCCACGGCGATGCCACGAAAGCCTTAGACAAGCGAGGTGAGCCGGTCGTCGACGTCCACGACGATGTCTTTGAGGATGGCCCTCGCTCGCCGAGGGATGCTGCGGAGATGGAGTGGTATGAGACGCTGTTTACTACGGGTAGGAATATTGTGGGGGGTTTGGTTGGGTCGGTGAAGAAGGGGTTGGGGAAGTGAGTGTGGTTTGGTGGTAGTGGGTCGCGGGCGTTGGGAGTTGGGGTTTGGGTGTTGGCTGGGATGTAGACCTGGCTCACTAGGTATAGTATTGGTTTTGAATTCAAATCGGTCGATAATGTTTTGTGTTTGGTTGAAGTTGGTGTCTACTGGTCTTGGAAAGTACACGAGATGTTAGACGACAGTGAATTTGAGCAGCAGAACAACATGCGGACATCAGACGATCATTGCGCAAAAGCACACACGTGCTGGCATGGGCTCTGATATGTGTTGCTACTAGATACCGTGGAGCCAACACACCCTACTCACCAACCTCATCCTCATCCTCGTCATCCCCCAACACAGGCTCATCAGCATTGATTGGCCAACACTTCCATGGCTTCTTCCCCTTCTTGATTTTCATTTGGTTATTAAAGCCCCCTTCAGTCGCATGTAAACAGCACAGCCTCCTCACAAGATCATCAGTTTGGTCCTTTCTCAGAATCTTACCTATAGGCTTACCAACCCTGCAGCGCTTCTTCTTGGGGTCGTCGGTGGCTACAACTGCATAGTCATCCAGAACAGGTAGTGTATCTAACTGCTCGAGAAGCCAGGTTAAGCTTTCATCCTCCAGGATTTTGATAAAGCCATCGCGCGAGAGAGGTTCGGGTTTGGGAGGAGCGGGACGTGGCGCTTTCGCTAGAGTCTCCTGTGCCGGGTGATCTGACTCCCCGACTGGTGTTTCCGAGACGGCATAGACCTGAGGTGAACTTGGGAGCTCGTAAAGAAGCTCGCCGATCCAGTGTAGGGCGCTGTATCTCTTCATAGCAGCATACATGGCTTTCCTGGCTTCAGTGAGGGTTGATCTCAGCTCTTCGAGGTCATGTTCGGATGGTGCTGCAGGAGAGCACTCGTTCACAGGTGTGCCGTCGACTTCGAAGGGGTCGAGCGGATTCAGTGCATGTGCTTGCTGGAGGTCTTTTCTCTCGTGAACGCTCATAAAGCTATCAGATCGGGCTTTGCCATTCGCCGCAACCAATGTTTTCGTGGGAGGTGTGGCGGGCGCAAGAGCTGGATGTTGGGTCGCGTGAGGCATTGCGGGCGGTCTCTCAGTTTCGCGATGTCGGTGTCTGCCTTCTGGTTGCGGATGTAAGGAATGGAGGAGGGGTTTATATATCTGGATCGCAATAGTCTGTCACAGTGGCTGACAACAGCCAATCTGTTGGCATCTGAACATATATTTTCCTGCATGACTGCGCTGGATTGTACTGACTCAACTTCAGCGTGGAGGAAGCTCTTCGTCAGAGATGACTATTGTCTCCGTAGCACTTCCGGAAAAGTTAAGTAGTACCATTGCGTAAGCGTTGCGTTGACATTTCTTGACATGCTGGAAGGGTTAGTGCGAGCAACAGGCGCAAGAAAGACTACGCGAGGTATGGGTAATTCGACATGACGGTGGCTTTACGGCCACGTTGTAGACAGCTGTAAAACAGCCCACAAATCTTTCAAGCGACGAAGTTCAACCTGATGCGAAGAACAATAGGATAACTAACAACGTTGACCATACTTGGAGTGCTCATAGACTGATGACCAATGTGACCACGATACCGTTGACACCAGGCTGGCCACTCGCTCCATCATCTAGTACATGCGGACAAACCTGGAATCCCACTTTCTCGTAGAAAGCTCTCGCGCTCGTATTCGACTGCACCATGTCAAGATGAGCCCCCTTCGCACCCAAAGTTTTAACTGCACCCAGGAAATGCTGTATGAGCATAGAACCCCACCCCTTCCGCTGATACTCTGGCAGGATATCGATATGCAGATGCGCCGAATATTGCTCCAACACCTGCGGCCAGGGCAGCAGCATACTACAGTCCGCTTCATACACAGCCTTTCGAAAGTGCCTAGCATCTTCTCTTTCCATCCGCGAATCACCAGTCTGCACATCCGGATGTGGCACAAGTTTCGGATCGATAGTCGGAGTGAACACGTCGCGCCAGCGCTGCGCGAAAGACATTGTATCAGCAGCGCCGATACAATAACCCACCACACGTCCGTTG
>Ga0265780_10004910_pt1 | contig 17091 bp, 18 predicted proteins | sample P1T30metagenome_FD_192432 | JGI IMG/M metagenome (GOLD analysis project Ga0265780, IMG submission 192432) | Plant litter microbial communities from East Loma Ridge, Irvine, California - P1 T30 | ecosystem: Environmental > Terrestrial > Plant litter > Unclassified | place: USA: California... | reverse complement strand
AGAAGGAGAGCGACACGGATAGGCAGGTTGAGGTGGAAACTGAGACGGAGATGGGTATGGAGACGGAGAGTGAGGGGGTGCAGAGTGAGCAGAGTATGGAGAGGTTGTCGGAGTATGCGTAATGTTTCAGGAAGGGTAAGAATCTTATTGTAGCGTAGTTAACTTAAACTGAAGCTAAAGTCTCAAGGGGTTTGTTAATTTCTGGGGAAGATTGCTGTCGTACACGCAGAGTTGTTTTCTAGGATCGACATGCATCTGATTAGTCACAATACCTGGCGAAGCGACGACCCCGAGTACATCAATAGGAAGGTGCTCTTCCCGATTTCTTTACAAATCGTGGATATGTACAAACCGTTCTTCTTATATTATCTGAAAAGGTAAACTTGTGAATTGTCAGATGTGCGACGTGTGCGATATCGACAAGGTGGCAGGCCCCGTGCCGCCGCACCTCGATTTCAGCCCCCAAGGCACCGTCCCGCCTCTCAGCTGCAGGAAATCCTGCCTGCAGCTTACAACACTCGTCTACACACTGCGCGTCTGTATGCGCCACATAGACGCGTCTACCGTAGCATGCTTGTGAGACATTCGCAATGAGTGTCATCAGTGTCGGCGATGTACTCAAACTCTGCGAGATCGCAAGGCGTTGCTACCGGAACTGTACGTCATCCCAGGCCCGGCCCTAGACGCCCAGCTAACAACAACCCACCCCCTAGGTCGCGACTGCACGGGCGAGTACAAACGCCTGACCACTGAAGCGCGTAGCCTGTCGAACCTCCTCGAAGACATCACGGACAAGTTTGATAAGATCCCCGACAATAAGAGGCAGCAGCTTGAAGATGCGTACGAACCATGCATCGAAGTGCTCCAGGAGCTGGACACGCTCCTTACACACTACAATGGTCTTGATACCAAGACTAAAAGAACGTGGGATCGGATTACGTATGATCCTGAGAAATCAAGGATCTTGCGGGAACGGATGACGTCGAGTGTGACGATGCTGAATAGCTTCTACACCTCGCTCATACATGACAATCAAGTTCTCATACTGGAAGCGTTGGAAAGGCTTGAACAGGACTACAGAGGTGGGCACAGAGAAGAGAGTATCGCGTCCCTCGAAAGAATCACGTCTGGGACTGTCGCGGACGAAGATGAAGAGGACGATGCAGCGTGGACCCAAGTGCTGCGGGACCTCGAAGACGTCGGGGTAGCCAAACAGGACGCATTAAGCTACCGCAACGTTATCATAGATTGGCTGGTGCAAGCTGTCAACGAGGGCCGTCTTCTAGAGCAACGTGCTGAGCCAGACGCTTTTCAGGCCTTGTCTGTCGACTTTGGGGAAGCTCTTCCCGCATTGGATTTTGGAGATATACCTGGAACACATCATCTCGATGTCCCCAATCTATGGCCATCCCAGCCTAGGAGTCAATCGACGCCGGTCCGGCCTCCATCTCCATTGATGACGCCACCAACGGAGGAGGTTCAGAGGACGCGATCAATTCCGTCTCCGTCCACTACATCTGCGTCAGTTCCTGAGCTTTCGGTGTTGTCGTCAGATGCTGTATCGCACTCTTCGAACACGGACATATCATCGCTTTATGCCCGGCCAAACTCTGTGCCGAAAGCTGCACCAACTCAGTCTTCGAGCGAGAACCAATTAAGACGCGTTCCTGTCCCGTCTCATGGGCATGCTCAAGTTACGCCTACAGCATCAAGCCCTGTCATCACGACTACGTCGTCGTCGTCTTCTCCGGCATCATCCCTAGCCGCATTTACAGTGCCGCCACCGCCTGGGCGAGCACCACCATCGATACCGCAGGTAGATACGATGCCTCCAATCCTCGCAACGCCTCCAGCACCAGAAGCAATGCCTGCTTTTGCGCAGTCTTCAGCGTTTCAGGAGCCCCTGCTACAGGCATCTGCGCAGCCGCAACCATTCCAACCCTATGCTGAACCCGTTATCACACAAGTACCGCCGTCTTACTATGACAAGAAGAGCACAGAAACCGCAGATCTCGCTTGGACCGCTCACCAGGCAATCGCAGCGTGGAGCAGGCGCGACTTTGTGTCCGCTTCCAAGCACCTGGAAGAGCAGCTGGCGGCTGTAGAGCGAGGACATACAGTCATCAGTACCGGTACACAGCCAGACCGCAGGATTCTGCGCCATCTCATCGGTGTCTGTAACTCGTTCGCTGGCAACTTCGTCAAAGCAAAGCAGTCGTTCGAAAGTGTATTCAACGGCATATATCTCAACCGCACCAATCTGGATGATGGTGATATTGCTGCAGCACGATGGCTAGGCGACGTGTGTCTACATCTCCGAGAACACGGCAATGCTGCTCTAGCATGGGGAGTTGCTCTTGAAGGTTCCGCTGGTCGCTATGGAGCTGTGAGAGATCGCACTCGGCGCGTCTGTGACGAGCTTCGTCTGCTCGATCACTGGTTATTCGTGTTTCGGAGGATCGAAAACTCATTCCAAAGTAACATTGACCCAACAGATATTTTCCGCCAAACCCACGCTGTCGAGAAGAGCAACCTTATAGCAACTTTGAAGACACACCTTTACGAAGCTGGAGGCTTTCCAGGACCCCGCCCCTCGCCGCCTGTCAATCCCGCGTTTTCACCGACGTTCATGATCGCCGCCAGGCCCAAGGTCGAGACATCCATCTCGGAAGGCTTCTTACTCAGCCCTCTTATATCTCTTGGTGCATGGCCTCTCCCGTGGGACCCTACATTCAATGCAGTTCACGCCGTCCAACTGGATCGACATATGAACACCATTAGAACCGTCAGCTACATCAAACCACTGGTCGAACGCAATTTGCAATCGCTGACCTTGGGCGATTCAAAGAAACTCCACTATGTTACCAAGAGGGGCAGCCGATGGCTGATAGAGAGTGTCAAGCGAGGTCTCCAGGAAATGTGTATAGAGCACGCGGAAAGCCCAAATACAGACGCGATCTACTGTACTTTGAATCAGCATCGGGACGGGTATGCGTTTTCTGAAGGAGTGGAAATTTCCTTCAGGAAGCTACAATTTCGCAGCATCTACGGCCTAAGGATCAGCGATGTGAAGTGGTCGACAAGATCATTTGGACCTGGGCAGGAAAAAGACACTTCGGACTTTCGTGATATTCTCAAAAGCATATTGGAGCGAGCGGAGAAGGAGGCGGCGAGCGCATCACAATATACTGCGAGCACATGCACTGCGCTGAGCCAGGATAGTTTCCAAAACTTTGGTTGAGGCTCAGGATTCCCGATCGAGGGCGCGATCACTGTCGCTCGTCAAAATCGACGTCGGAATTGTATGTGCAGTTGTCCAGGTTCACCCCGTCTCACAGAGCTCGGAAGATACTGGCTTGTCATAGCCAAGCATCCGACTCGCTAGTGAGCTGGGCCATGTGCACCAATTTACACGTGCGAGCTAGTCATGACAAGCAAGGTCTTCCCGCAAAACTTTGATTGTCTTCGACCCAACAAAGTAGTCCGCAAAGACGGTTGCGCAACAGGTGACATGGACCAACAAGTGGTGCAAGGGGAGCCTCGTAATGATGGCCCAGATCATGCTGTTCCGATGCAGTGATCAGGAGCGCGTGGCACAGCCTGCAGCCGCACACTTTTTGCGCCAGGGGCGTTGCTACAACATATTGCACAACGTCATGAAACAAGACTGATTTAGGGACTTGCAAACAATAGGCGTCCTCTGTCTCGGAGTCATTCGCAGTGTCGCTCAGATGGGGAACGGGCAGCCCAGAGACGAGGCGCGACCTTGGCTTCAGGGCGGAAATTCGCAATTCGGGTCGGTAAAGGAGAGATGGGAGTCGGCTTTTGTGGAGGATCATCAGCATTGGCGTCGGCACTCGTGTGAGTAGGAAATAGCAACCTCCTGAATGAGTCCTGAATGAGGTCGCATCGTCGAGTATACTCGGCGCCTGCGAAGGAAGAAATCCTTCGCTCTAGTATGTCATTTTTCATATACAAACCCCGCCTTTAATGTTTCAAGGCCCGTCTGCTCACATGCCGTTGGTGGGCGGTCAGACTTGCCAAGCAAACAACGAAGATAAATTAAGGCGCGGTACCTGAACTAGTGCAGTCTGAGATAGCGCCGTCAGCGGGTGACCTTGCCGCTCTTCAACGTAGGGGCCTCGCTAGAGAACCCGTTTGTGTTTCAAGTTCCCACGAAGCTTTCTGTGCGACAGTGTGATTGGCCGAGTGTTCTCCAAGGCCGACCTCGCCCCTCGGGATCTATCGTTACTCCCCGTAAGATTGGGCAGGAGAGGCGCGCCTCCCAAGAGATGTGTCTCAAGGACTTGCGCCGGCGCAGCGGCTGAAGACCGGCTCGTCACAGGGATGCGAGGAGGGGATGTCTGCTCTGGGCCCCATTGTGTAGACGGTCAAAACCTGCGGCGTGCCCGCAGACACTGTGTCGCCTTTCTTTACCTTTGGTCTTCATGCAACGACAAAGCTTCAGCTACCAACTTCAGTCTTTCTTTTCGGTGCTTTGCTGCCATTGTCATTCCTTTCACGTCGCCAGTCGACTGTCCATTCATTTTTTTGAGGCTGAATTCACTGCTTGAGTCCTAGAGATTCTTTTCCTGTGTGCATACTAGCATTACTACATTCGACAACCATCTTCACGAACACAATATCCGAATTATCATCACGATGAAGACTCAGTCTATGCTTCTTGCGGCTATGGCCTATGTGCCTGCTGTGCTTGCCCACACTGTCTTTACAGACTTTTACGTCGAAGGAGTGCCCCAGGTATGTTGCACACTTCCATGAATGACTACATTTTCTGACCAAGGCAGGGTGATGGCGTTGCTATGCGCATGAGCCCCAACGCAGAGACCGCTGGTAGCCCCATTATGAGCCTTGACAGCGATGACATGGCTTGCAGTATGTCGTCACTTCCCACTCTTCTTTAGCAAGTCACTGACACATGACAGATGTTGGTGGCACCAAGGGCGTATCTCGTACCCAGCCCGTTAACGATGGCGCACTCCTAACATTCGAGATCCGTGAGTGGGCAGACGATGCATCCAAAGGAAGCATTGACCGCGGCCACTACGGACCATGTGCCGTCTACCTCAAGAAGGTCTCATCCGCCGTCGAAGACAAGGCCGCTGGCGATGGATGGTTCAAGATCTTCGATCACGGCTACGACGCCTCCACCAAGCGCTGGTGCACTGACGAGATCATTGACAACAAGGGTCTCTTCAACGTCAAGATCCCCACGGGCCTCGAAGGCGGCGACTACCTTGCTCGTCCCGAGATCCTCGCCCTGCACAATGCCAACAACGGCGATCCCCAGCCCTACACCGGCTGTGCGCAGATCTTCCTCAAGAGCAGTGGCTCTCTTGGCCCTGAGTCCACTGTTTCTATTCCGGGACACATGAAGGCCGGCGAGCCCAGCACCAGCTGGGACATCTACAACCAAGACAACGCCAAATATCCCATCCCCGGCCCCGCTGTCGCCAAACTCGTTGCTAAGGCCAACATCGCATCCGTCAACCAGGCCTCCGGCTCCAAGCCCGCCGATTGCATCATGGAGAACGCCAACTGGTGCGGCAAAGAAGTCCAGTCCTACTCCGACGAGACGGGCTGCTGGGCCGCGTCCGAGGAGTGCTGGGCGCAGAGCAAGACGTGCTGGTCCTCCGCGCCGCCCACCGGCGGTTCGGGCTGCAAACAGTGGGAGACCAAGTGCACAAGCATCCAGGACGCGTGCAGCGCGAAGGACTTCAACGGTCCACCGAACAAGGGCAAGGTCATGACTGCCGAGAAGAAGGCGATCGACGTCGGCAAGGTCATGGCGACTGTTGGCGGAGGTGTCGTCGATGCGCCTGCACCCGAGCCAGAAAAGGCGCCTGAGAGCAAGACGGAGGCGCAGGTCCCCGCGAAGGAAACGCCTGTTGCTGAGAAGCCGGCGCAGCAACCGCCTAAGGAAACTCCTGTCGCGGAGAAACCTGCAGCCCAACCTCAACCTCAGCCTCAGCCTCAGCCTCAGGCTCCTAAACCTACCCCCGCTACTCCTAAGCCGGACCAGCAGGACTCTTACCCCGTCATGCCTGCTCCTGCGCCTGCGCCGGAGAAGGAAGATAAGCCCGCTCCCGCTCCTGCGCCAGAGAAGCCCGCCGACAAGCCCTCCTCCACCATCACCGCCGCGCCCTCCGCGCCCAAGCCAACCAAGGGCCCCGCATGCGTGCCAGGCGGCGTGTGCATCACCGTCACCGAGGTTGAGGTTGTTACGCAGACGGTGTATGTTACCGCGGCGGCAGATTTCAGGAGGGGTATCCAGAGCTTCCGCTCGAGGAGAAGGTGGGCTGCTCATCGCGCCTAGACGATGATGTGAGGTCGATGGCATGGGAAAATGAACTTACTTTCTGCGACGATGTCGCGAGCCTGGAGGGCTCTTTTGGGGGGCTTGGGATTTGATAGGGAGAGAGGGGTTGGATGACTTGGGTGGATGTATGAAATGAAAATTATGTGCTGGTTCAATGTGTAAATGTGCAGTGAAAGTGTGTTCTGGAACGTCTTGAGAACAGCAATATCTACACATTTGATACACAGTGCCAAAATTACACACTTAGGTACTAGCAAATATCTGTTACCGCCTTAACTTGCCCAGGCGTCTATGAATTATCAGGAGAGCAACAATGTTTCACATCGGCACCACACATTTTCAGAATGGTGCCTTTCAGCCCAAATACAATGAAGTCTCGAGTCGTATCTGCACATTTTAGCGCGAAACAGACGAAGAAGAACCAAGTCGTGATCTTTTTTCCCCACCAATTTGTGCCAGAAGTCCCGACATGCAAATACCAGTGTACCACATAGGAAATCGAGACTCGGACGTTCGACTTTGAGTGGATGAACCAACGCCACTTTGCAAATCCACACAGCTCGTCCAGGACCGGGTCTACTCTACCATCAATCGAAGCTCCCGTCTCAACTTCCGCTAGACCGCTCTCAATCGCCCATCGCCAGCAAAGAGCACGCCGTACGTATCGAGAACCTCTTAGACCAAGTCTATCAAGTCTCATGCTGACCGACTTTCTCGAGCCTTTTTGTATTGCGTATAGTATCTGCACTATCGGGGGCGTTTCACCTGCGGTAAAGAAAGCCTACTTACGATACCAAGAACGCCCCAGGAAGAGACTGAGGCCTCAAAAAGAAGGTACGCGGAATAAGAACGGCTTCTTTGTTGCGATGTCGAAATCAAGATGGGATCTGATGTTGTCAACAACCCAAACCATCTTCACCCATCATGCAGAATTGGATAGATTCTGTCAACACCACTGTGCGAGTGTAGGTGCTGGTCGAGATTGTTTTTCGTTTGTTTACGTGCTGACTCCTGTAGTCTTCTCTCGATTGTGAATAGGTTCATCCAATACACCTGCATCTGAAAAGTAGGTCGCTATTACCAAGGTTCGAAAACTTCGAATGCAAAGTACTGAAGGCAGTAGGCGTAGAATGTGTCGGGTTCACATCCACCGGTGAGGAATAGGAGATCATCTTTTATGGGGGTGAACCCCGCCATTGCTTTGCCCACCGTGCAGCTGTGACCAGTAAGAGTGTCCCGCCCTGTACGGTGACTCACGTGCATGCCTCTCACCTGACGCCCTTGGTCCGCAGGTATGACAGGCCAAAGTTCTCGAGCGCATCTACGAAATAAAGCCCAATTACGCTGATCGAACTCACCACAGCCGCGTTTGACTGACAATGGCCAACTCGCCGACCAGCCCACTCGATTTACTATCAGTCACTGCGAGCGACCTCCAAGCGTCCTTGGCCGATGGCAAAATCACCAGTGTCCAGATCGTCACAGAGTATTACAAGCACATCTCAACGTACAATGACAAATTGAGAGCGATCATCTCTATGCCTCCGAATTTGATCGAGATCGCACAGAGTCTCGACAATGAGAGAAGGGCTGGGAAAGTACGGGGTCCGCTGCATGGAATTCCCATAATAGTGAAGGTATGTGCATCTCAATGATACCATGCAGCCAGCATAATTGTTTCAGGATGCATTCAACACCAAAAGCTCAATGGGCATGCCAACTACTGTCGGGTCGCATGCGTTGAAAAACACAGTTATCTCGAAGAATGCGGTCCTCGTAGACGCAGTGAGTCCGGTTCGTCGGCCAGACAGATATGCGCTAAATTCATTCAGTTGCTTGAGCAAGGTCTGATCGTACTCGGTAAAACAAACCTCACAGTCGGTACAAACGCTCGCTGCTCTGGCTCTCACTGACTTCTTTCTCAAGGAGTTTTGCGGCTTCAAAGGAACTGGAGGGTGGTCAGCCGTCGGAGGCATGTGTCAGTCACCATACATACCCGGTGGCTTCATACCTGGCGAGAAAAGACGAGGCGAGACGGTATGATTCTCTCCTTTCCCCGGCTCAGACATTACTCATTATTGTCAGTCCCCGGGTGGATCTTCAACCGGGTCTGCCGTGGGCGTCGCGGCTGGCTTCAGCCCCTTGTCCGTGGGCACTGAAACTTCGGGATCGTTGACCTCGCCCGCCAGTCGAGCAGCATTATATGCATTGAAGTTGACACCGGGTGCAGTCAGGATGGAGGGAGTGTGGCAGGTGTCCGCCGCGTTCGACACTGCAGGAGGAATGGCAAAGTCCACAAGGGATCTTGCAATGCTGAGTGACTTACTTTTACAGCAAGCGAATCCATCGAGACCCTCACTCGTGAACGCAATGCAAGAGAATTGGAAAGGAATATCCGTCGGATTCGTTGATGTTGAGCTGTGGCGGCTTCCACAAGAGGCTCGCGGACATGTGGCTGGGTATAACGAACAAAGTGTGAGTCTCTCCCGCCAGTCAAATGTCGTGATCTGTTCAGAGATGCACTCACTAATTGTGATCAGGCCGATGATTACCACAACGCGATCAGGCTACTCCAAACCACTGGTGCGCGCGTAGTCCATCCAGTCTACATTACGCCTCCAGAAAAGTGGCTAGTCGAAGGTGGAACGAACGTTGATGACCTTATGGATGACATCATACGTAGTCAAGCTCGCGCTGGCTGCGAATCCTACCTTTGTACACTCGACAAGTCTAAAGTGACAACACTCACAGACATCATCAAGTTCAACATAGACAATGCAGATCAAGAGTTCGACGAGGGTACTGAAATATCCATTTGATTAAATGTCCCAGCCACTGACGAAGCACAGTGTATTGTCCGAACCAGAACGGCCTGTTCACAGCGCAGTCAATGGAGATGAGTGCCGAAGAAACCGCGAAGAATCTGGGTATCTGCAAGCGATGGGCAGGCACAGAGGGCGTCGATAAGGTCATGGAAGAACACGGCGTGGATGTCATCGTGGCTCCTGCTGACAGCTTCTTTGCTGGAGTGGCCGTTGGCGCAAGTAAGTAACTAATCGCGGCACTTGAAAAGTAACCAGAGACTGTGCTGACTTGGTTTTAGGATACCCTCTAGCATCCATACCCTTCAGTTACGTAGAAAGCAGTGGACGTCCGTATGGATTGCATGTGATTGCGAAAGCTAATGAGGAGGAGAAAATCATCAAATTCATGAGTGTATGGGAGGGGATCATTGGGCCACGAAGAACACCCGACTTGGACGCCATCTAAGTGGCTTCCTCAAAATAAAGTAGAGAACGAGAAGATCTGAACTGGTGGTGTCTGGTGACTTTCCAGGATGCCCTATTGTACTTACCTAGTCTGCGAAGGGATATATATATATATATAAACTGCTTTGCGTAAACCTTCTTCCTCGGTTTACAATGATGCTAGGAGCCACTGTAGCTGCTCTGGACCTCACCTTGGTTTGCTGCTAGTTCGGGTGTTTTCCAGAAGCTTAGCTTGCAACAATGTCCGACGTTTGGCGGTGGGACTTCATTCGACTCATTAGCATTGTTTTCCGCTTCTCGGTAAAGCACCTGTGCTTCCTCGTAACGCCTCTCTGCAGCCACTAAGGATGCAAGATTCCTTTTTGTTCCGATGGGTTCAATGTTGTCTTTCTGCATGTGTTCCGTGCGCATTCGCAAAGCCTCTTAAAGCGCCTTTCCGCTCTGCACACAGTCGTATTGATTCTAGAGAACAACGCCTCCCGTGTTCAGTGGATGCGCTACCAATAGCTCAATCTCGGGTATCGACGTCGATATCAGCTTCGTCGACGAAAAGTAAAGCGCCGTCGAACTCGTTTATTCCCCTTAGATACTTATCAAGAGTCAGTCCATCTTGCTCAATAATTGCATGACGTACCATGCTGCATTGCACAGGAGCTGAAAAAATTGAATGGGAGTTTTAATTGCACGACTCTGCTCTTGGAATTGTTGCTACCGCTCTACTAAGGTCTCACATGTGGCGCGTACTCCGAACAAAAGTTCCATTAAGGAAGGAGTGAATCGCTTCTGGGCTGTTTAGGGAATGCCTGATATGCAAGTGTTAACGTGGTAGCAAAGCTCTCGCTCTAGTAATCCAAGTCCACGAATGGCAGCTTATGTCACTCTGTGTATTGATATAATTCTACTAGACCGTCGTATTATAGCAGTAGACCGCATTTTCATGAGCAATGAGCGAAGCCTGTATCAAGTGAGTTAATTGATTTCCATCAACATATCCAAAGCTATACATACCTCATCTCGTCTGCGTATATCTCTCAAATGTCTTGCAAGTCGCCATCCAGTGGAACCGATTGCTGGATGAGCTTTTGTGGGATTCTATCAGGAGATAGGAGAGAGAGAATATTAAGAAGATGCCTTGCCTGTTGATCTATTTCCTCCGCTTCTCTGCTGAGAACTTTTAAAAAAATGTAAAGTATGCTTATAGAAAGCGTAACTTTTAGCCCTCCTTTCCTGATGCATTTTGCTCCTGTTGTGCTTGTACGTAGTTGAGAAACTCTGGAAGCTCATATTAGTTATAGTCAGCGTTTATGATGCTCGCATCTTGATGTACCGAGAGATGCAGACCGTCTGGATATTCCAGAACTTCATCGCAGGGCTTCGAGTTAGCACTATCGCCACGGTCGAAGAGATTTAGCAAGCTGTCAAACAGAGCTCTGCTAGTCGGTGGGTCGAGTTTCATCAAAACTGTTTCTCACTCTCTGTTCCCGCTGCTGATCTACAAGGCACAACATCGTATATGAAATTATGATCCTGGCGACTTCCGTGTTCGTAGGCATAAACAGAAGCAGTTTGTCTTTGATTCGCTGTATCAGATAGGTTCTGTCCTGTATGTGTTTTCCGGTAAATTCAGTACGAATACTGGTCGCTTGTGGTCCGCTGGCGCTCCAGTCGCTGCAGGCCTCACCGGTAGATTTCTTGGGCTGCCAACCCCATCGCGCATTGCGTGATCGTCGGCAGCCTCTTTCGTGGAGTTTTGGCTCACTAGTTAACGAGGGATTCGCACTGAAAAGCCTGATCCGCTACTTTCACTGAACAGTCGCACGTCTAGCTCTACGGCTCTGGAAGAAAGGGGGCTTCAGTGGTATATTCTACATGTATACTTCCAGTAAGAATCAGTCTTGCGAACATCACCTCATTGTTCGCCCTCTGCTGTTCGTAGCTTGACGGAGCCATCTGCCATGCCAAAGTACACGGCGATGGGCTTCTGGCCACCCATGACTGCGCTGACGGACTTGTCTTGCGCGCGCAACTCTTGTGCTTCAACACCATTGATTCCAGCAAAGATGCCTACCTCCAACACACCAGTCAAACCCTTGATGGCCTTGCTGATCGCATTGACCTCCCACGTGCCATCAGTCCCATCGCCCTTGCCCTTTCCGGCCTTGACATCTGACGTAGTAAGCAGCGTCTTGAACGGCGCATCCACGATATAAAAGTCCTGATCCGTCTTAAGTGGCCCCGACTTCTCCAGCAGGGTGGTCCTCAGCGTCGGGTTTGGCGAGCCGAGTAGTTTGAGCGCAGCCACGACTTTTCTTTGCGACAAGGGTGCAACTTCGATGGGGATGGTGGGCCAGATGGTGAGTAGGCGGTCCTGCCTCTTCCTGTAGTCTGCAACACAGACAAACTTCTTCGCCCTTTCAGCGACTAGCTTCTCTTGGAATAGACACGCGCCTCCGCCCTTTATACAGTTCAACTCGGCATCGACTTCGTCTGCGCCATCGAAGGCAACATCAAGCATGATGTGGTCGGGTAGGGAGTCGAAGGTGATGGGCGTGAGACCGGCATTGATGACGAGTTGGCGCGATTGGTAGCCCGTGGGCACGAAGAGGATGTTGGGGTTGGTGGAGCGCTCCTTTATGGCTTCGACGACGTAGACAATGGTGGTGCCGGAGCCGATGCCGACGTGTGTGCTGGAGGGGTCGAAGTGGTCTTTCACAGCTTGTTGGGCGGCGGCACGCTTTGCGGCTTCGACGGCGGTGTCGGTCATGGTGGAAGTGTATCTCAGAGGTGACAGGGAGGTGAGGAGGTTGTTCCACGAGGAATTGACCTGGCGGTGTGTGGTAATATGTGACACGGAAGAAGTGTAAGATGTCGACTTCGTGCCGGTGCCGGTGGTTGTAACAAAAGTTTGGAGGGGCACTTGGAACTTATGATGACTGATGATGCCAACGTGCTGGTTTATATTGCGTGGTCGTCGCAACGAGGTCAAGACTAGCCGCATGAATCAAGTAAAACGGGTAATGTGTTGGGAAGCTATATCAATTCATGACGGGATCTTAGCTTACACTGCAGTACGATGAGACGCAATGCATGGCCGAATTATGACGCTTGTAAGCCCCACTATGCTGCGTCCAGGATACCCCGCGATCGCCTTAGCGCGTTTTGGTGACAGCTCGTACCGCCCGGCAGAATCCGTGATGCTGCCTACGCTGCCAATTGTACAAACAATTCGATTTCCTCGACTCCTTTATCTAACGTCGACTAGAAACAGGAAAAAATGGCGGACCTACCTCCCCCCGTCCAGGGTCCTACTGCCAAGGAGAAGAAGTAAGCGTACCACAACTCTAAATGGTCCACACCGACTAAGCAAGGCAGGTACGACCGCCAATTGCGACTATGGGGAGCTACCGGCCAGATCGCGCTTGAGAACTCCCATATTCTCCTCGTAAACTCCGGACCCGGTGTGGTTGGCGTTGAGACACTCAAGAACCTCGTCCTTCCCGGCATTGGCAACTTTACGATTCAAGATTCGGCCGTTGTGAGCGAAGCAGACCTCGGGGTGAACTTCTTTTTAGAAGAGGAACATCTGGGAAGCTACCGGGCCGAAGTCACGCGCAACCTACTCAAGGAACTGAACCCTGATGTAGAGGGACATTTCATCACAGAGGTATTACGCGCCCATTACCTACGTGAGAACGTTACTGACAAGTACTTAGCCTGCCGAATCATGGCTGGTCCAACCCGACGCGCTGCAGCCGTACACCCTGATAATCGCAACTGCACCCATCCGACCCGAGCTCCTTGCTAAGCTATCCGATCACGCGAGCGTCGCATCTATACCCCTCTTCTATGTCCACTCGATTGGCTTCTATTCCCACTTCTCCGTACAGCTCCCGCCCGCATTTCCTATAGTAGACACACATCCGAGCCCCGAATCAACACAAGATCTTCGTCTGTTACGACCATGGCCAGAGCTATTGCAGTTCGCCCAAGAAAAGACGGCCAACATGGACGAGATGGCGCCAGAAGACCACGGCCACATCCCCTACCTCGCGCTGCTACTACACTATCTTGAGGAATGGAAGAAGAGCCACGATGGGAAAGCACCAGACAGCTATAAGGACAAGACTGAATTCAGGAGCATCGTATCGAAGGCTGCGCGGACAAACAATCCTGAAGGTGGCGAGGAGAACTTCGAAGAAGCTGTGGCGGCGGTATTGAAGTCGCTAAATCCGCCACAACCGAGCAGCGCTGTCAAGGAGATTTTCACAGCACCAGAGTGTCTCCTAGTGCGCGAAGATTCGCCTACATTTTGGGTCATCGCCAATGCAATCGGCTTGTTTTACACCAAATACAACGTCCTCCCCGTGCCTGGTTCAGTACCGGATATGAAGGCCCGCTCAGCCGACTACATCCAGCTACAGAATGTGTACAAGTCAAAGGCGCGGAAAGATCTTGCAGAGGTGGTGGAGAGCGTACGGTTCCTGGAGCGAAACGCGAACCGGAGCAACCCCATCGACGAGAAGGACATTGAAGCATTTTGCAAGAATGCAGCACACATCAAGCTGGTGCGGGGCCGCCCGTTTCAAGTCGTCCAGGCTGGCGAATCAATCAAATGGGGAGATCGCGCAAAGGCTATTGGTGAGTGTTCATAGGAAAAAGGTGACGACCGACTAACATAGTTTAGCTCAAACGCTTACCTTCCCCGACTCGCTCATACCACTGTACATTGCTTTCCTAGCATGGGACGAGTTCACCGCCACACATCTGAAAGATGGCCTGGGCGGTGCTCCTCAAGTACCCGGCGAGACAGATCCTGACACCGACACTGAGATGCTCACGGGTATTGCCTTCAAGGTAGCAAATGATCTTGTCAAGGAAGCTAGTGCCACAATCGACGAAGATGAATATGCAGCGGTCAAGACACAGATAGGAGAGTTTGCCAGTGAGCTGTAAGTTGATGATGAATTATCTGGACACGAGCCTGAAACTAATGAGATGATAGTGTGCGAGCTGGCGGTGCCGAACTGCATAACATTGGCGCACTGACCGGCGGTATGGTATCGCAAGAGGTGATCAAGGTAATCACTGAGCAGTATGTACCTGTCGACAACACATGCATCTTCGACGGAATCAAGAGCAAGAGCATGGTCATCAAGGTTTGAAGCGACGGCCCCCATCCAGCAAGATTGGGACAAAGTGACGACTCGAGTCGCTCTGAAGAACTATACACTGCAATGGATGAACTACAAACCAAAAGGTGTCTGCACCGCCTAACAACGCCGCACCGAGCGATCAGGAGAGGTAAGGACTGCGCGAGGTATTTTAGACAGTCCATGGACTGAGTGCAATGTGCAGTACAGATAATCCAGAGAACTCACATGGCCATAAAGGCCATCTCATATGACACCAGATCGAGAGATGGAGCGAGCCTTCACTCGTGTGAATCCTGTGCAAGACTTGATCGCTCCTTCCTCCACTCACTTGACCTAACAACACCCAATCAACTCACTGCGGCCTCGATTGAACCAAAACCGCTCTCATGTTGCTTGCAATGTCCAAGCAAACAAAGATAACCTTTTCGTTGAAAGTTCTGGAGCGACAGCCCTTTGTTGCTGACAAAGCCAATGAACGGCCAAAGACGGCACGTGATCGCGAAACATCCATCAACGCGTCCGACGCGCCTAGGTCATCGCAACGAGCCAGCACGCCAGATCCGCCCACCACACCTGCGCAAAGCCACATGGACTCTACCTTTGACTTACCAGACTCCACGGACTGGATAACGACGTCGCTCCCCCAATTCGAATCGCTCGAGGCCGCATTGCGCTGCGAAGTCTGCAAGGAATTTCTGTCGAACCCCGTCATCACCTCCTGCTCGCACACATTTTGCTCGATATGCATACGAAGATGCATAGCCACGGACGGAAAATGCCCGAGCTGCAAGACTGCATGCTCGAGCGACAAATTGGCGCCGAACATTGCGGTGCGCGAGGTCGTCATGAGGTTTCAAGAGGCGAGACCAAAGGCACTGGAAATGGCGCGCGTGGACAAAGAAGAAGAGGCGCAATCTGCAAGCAATAAAAAGAGGAAACTGGACGAGACAGACATCGAAGACGGCGAGCCTACGAGACAGACGAGATCCAGACAGACGCGGCGTAGAGGCCGCATCGCAGGTTCAGACGATGCGCCCATTGAAGTTGCAGACAGTGAAGAGGACCGCGACGATGACTTTGTACCCGAGGGCATGGCCAAATGCCCGATCTGCAACACTTCTATGAAGGCAGAGCTGGTGTACAACCACTTGGACGTCTGCGATGGGCAAAGCGCATCGCAGGGGCGCAGTACTCGATCAAGGTTCGTATACGCATGACATCACTCGCCTCAAACCTCGGCTGACCAAGACGCTCTCTAGAACCAGGACCGCGTTCCCGAATCCACTCCAAAGACGACAAAAGGATCCTTCGCCGCCTCCGACCCGATTATCGCAACTCAACTATGCTATGCTAAAGGAGGGCGCGCTTCGGAAAAAGTTACAAGAGATCGGCATACCGAACTGGGGCACTAAGGATCTACTAAAGAGACGACATATCGAGTGGCTCAATATCTATAATTCGAACTGCGACGCACACGAGAGCGAACGCAAGAGTAAACGGCAGCTAGTTAAAGAGCTGGAAGAGTGGGAAAATACCCAAGGCGGGAGAGCAGACAATAAAGAGAGCAAGATCATGAAGAAGGACTTTGACGGTAGCGGGTACGCTAAGTCGCACAAAACCGACTTCGACGACTTGATAGCAAAAGCCCGGGCAAGGCGGACCGTCCCGAAACCAGACGCAGGGGAAGAGGCGCGAAAAGAAACCGACCCCAGTCAATCGAAATCCGAAGAGTCACGGGACATCGAGTCGAAGACGCAAAACGGAACAGCTTTGTTTCCGCCTCCTACACCGAACGGGGAGCCGGTTAGTACTGAACGCCCATATGAGAACAACGAGTCCGCACTTTCTACCATCCGCGCCAAAGTCGCGGCAGCGAACGAGACGGGCTCTACGCTAGCGACTCTCTCTTCTGAACCGTCGATACCGGAGGGCACGCCTCCAGGTGAAGCGCTCGGGATGCAGAATCCGCTGGGTAGTCCGGCACGCAAGGTGCCCATGTTTGCGGTGCCGGAGCAGCCAGTGCGAGATATTGATAGTTCTGGTGCGGTTCAATAAGGTAGATTTTGGTCGTGAAACCGTGGGTATAGAATATCTAGCCTCATTGCCATATCCAGTTTTTCTTGTTCCTCTATAAATTCTGCGAGTTCCTGGCTATCTTCATTTGATTTCCAAGACACTTGTGCGATTTCATAACATATTGAAGCACACCAGCTTTCCGCGTTACGGATATTTCTGATTGAGGCAGCCTGTATACCTTCACTCTACTATCACACTCCACATCCTCCCCGAAACGACACAGAAGCTCTCCAGCCCTGCACATCAACCCCCG
>Ga0265780_10004909_pt1 | contig 17093 bp, 16 predicted proteins | sample P1T30metagenome_FD_192432 | JGI IMG/M metagenome (GOLD analysis project Ga0265780, IMG submission 192432) | Plant litter microbial communities from East Loma Ridge, Irvine, California - P1 T30 | ecosystem: Environmental > Terrestrial > Plant litter > Unclassified | place: USA: California... | reverse complement strand
GAACGATCCCTTGGACAAATCAGGGGAAACAAGCCTTCGCATCGTCACTCTCCATGAGTTACCTCGACGATACGTCAGACCCTGGCAACGCCATTTCAGTTCACCTAGCTAACGCGAACACAGCCTTCTTTTTTGCGGATAGCCGAATAAAGCGCATGGTCCGCTTTATCGCAAACCTCGACACCGTCAAAAAAAAAGCCGCCCCGGTCACCCGGGGCGGCTTCTTCACTAATATATAGCGAGTAAAAAGCGATCAGCGCTTCGCTTCCGCAGCCGCCTCATTCACGCGCAGCTTGCCAGCCAGGCGATCCAGCACGCCATTGACGTACTTGTGGCCATCGATACCACCGAAGGACTTGGCCAGTTCCACCGCTTCGTTGATCACGACGCGGTAAGGAATCTCGATCTTGTTCTTCAGCTCCCAGGCGCCCAGCAGCAGCACCGCGTGCTCGATCGGCGAGAGTTCCGTCACAGGACGGTCGATGGTCGGGGCGATCAGTTCGCGCAGTTCGACCGATTGGGCGATCGCGCCGTGCAGCAGTTCGGTGAAGTACTCGCCGTCGGCCTTCTCGAAGCCGTGGGCAGTGCGGATATTGGTGACGACGGTCGAAGCCGGCTCATTGTTCAGCAGCCACTGGTACAGCCCCTGCAGGGCGAACTCGCGCGCGCGGTGGCGCGGGGTGCGGTTCTTGTTCGGATTGGCGTGCTTGGTATTCTCAGTCATGTTCATGCCTTCTGCGTGCGTGTGCGCTGTGCGCTCACTCTTCCTCGGCCTGCAGCTCTTCGAGGGCGAGCAGCAGGTTGGCCATTTCGACCGCGACGCGGGCAGCATCGCTGCCCTTTTCGATCATGCGGACTTCGGCCTGTTCGTCGTTTTCGGTGGTCAGCACGGCGTTGGCGATCGGCATGCCGTAGTCGAGGCCGATGCGGGTGATGCCGGCGCCGGATTCGTTCGACACCAGTTCGAAGTGATAGGTCTCGCCGCGGATGACGGCGCCCAGCGCGATCAGGGCGTCGAATTGCTGGGTCTCGGCCATCTTCTGCAGGGCCAGCGGGACTTCCAGCGCGCCCGGCACGGTCACGTGCAGGATGTCTTCGTCGGCAACGCCGAGTTTGCTCAGTTCCGCCAGGCAGGACGACAGCAGGCCCTGGCCAACGGTCGCGTTGAAACGCGCCTGCACGATCCCGATGCGCAGGCCTTCACCCGTCATATTGCTTTCAAAAGTTCCTACCGTCATGGCTATGCCTCTTCTTGTTTGTTCAGTTAAATAATAAATGGGTAATGCTTATGTGGTCGGCTTAGGCGTCCGGCTTTATGCGTCCGGTTTCGCAAGGTAGCCGGTCACTTCCAGGTCGAAGCCCGCCATCGACGGCATCTTGCGCGGATTGGCCAGCAGCTTCATCTTGCGCACGCCGATCAGCTTCAGGACCTGGGCGCCGATGCCGTAGGTGCGCAGGTCGAGGCTGGCGGCGCGGGCGTTCGGACGCGCCGTGCTCTTGTCCTGGAATTGGCCAAACAATTGCTCCGCCGTCTCGCTGCAATTGAGCAGCACGATCACGCCCGAGGGCGCCGCTTTCACCGCCTGCATCGACGCCGCCAGGTTCCATGAGTGCGCCGTGCTGCCGCTGTCCAGCAGGTCGATGATCGATACCGGCTGGTGCACGCGCACCAGGGCTTCCTCGTCGCGCGCCGGCTCGCCGTGCACCAGCGCAAGGTGGGCGCAGCCGCTCGGCTTGTCGCGGAAGGCCACCAGGCGGAACTCGCCGTGCACGGTGGACAAACTGCGCTCGGCCACGCGCTCGACCAGGCTTTCAGTCTGGCTGCGGTAATGGATCAGGTCGGCAATGGTGCCGATCTTGATGTTGTGCTCCTTGCCGAATTCCAGCAGGTCCGGCAGGCGCGCCATGGTGCCGTCTTCCTTGATGATCTCGCAGATCACCGAAGCCGGAGTCAGGCCCGCCATCTCGGTCAGGTCGCAGCCCGCTTCGGTATGGCCGGCGCGCATCAGCACACCGCCCTTGACCGCGCGCAGCGGGAAGATGTGGCCCGGCTGCACCAGGTCTTCCGGCTTCGAATTGGCTGCGACGGCGACCTGGATGGTGCGCGCACGGTCGGCCGCCGAAATGCCGGTGGTGACGCCCTCGGCCGCTTCGATCGACACCGTGAAATTGGTGCCGAAGGAGGTGCCGTTACGGGTCGTCATCATCGGCAGTTCGAGACGGTCGCAAATCTCTTCCGCCAGGGTCAGGCAGACCAGGCCGCGCGCGTGGCGGATCATGAAGTTGATCGCTTCGGGCGTGACGAAATCGGCGGCGAGCACGAGGTCGCCTTCGTTTTCGCGGTCTTCCTCGTCGACCAGAATGACCATGCGCCCTGCGCGCAGTTCCTCGACGATTTCCTGGGTGGTGGAGATGGACATGCGGAGCTTCCTGATTTTCCTAATCCGCTATTTTAAAGGATTTACCGGGCCCCAGCCGCATCCTGCATGTATTTAGCTGCCTGTACACAACTGTGCGGTCCGGGATGCAAGGTAGAATGGTTTTTTAATGCCGAAGGACTGCGCAGCATGTTCACCCGTCTTGTCCGCGTCGCCATCGCCGCCATGCTGCTCGCGATGCCCGCGTTCGCGCCCGCAAGCGCAGCCGACCTCGCGCCATCCGCCCTGCCCAAGCCAGTGCCCTCCAGGCCCGCACCGCTGAAACTCGACGATCCGCTGCCGGTCGGCGCCCAGGTCAAGGTCGGCAAGCTGGAAAATGGCCTCACCTATTACATCCAGCGCAACAGCAAGCCGGAAAACAAGCTCGAGCTGCGCCTGGTGGTCAAGGCCGGTTCCATCCTCGAAGACGATGACCAGCAAGGCCTGGCCCATTTCACCGAGCACATGGCCTTCAACGGCTCGCGCCATTTCAAGAAGCACGAGCTGGTGTCTTACCTGCAATCGACCGGCGTCAAGTTTGGTGCCGACCTGAATGCCTATACCAGCTTCGACGAAACCGTCTACGTGTTGCCTGTGCCGTCCGAGCGCAGGCAAGACCTCGACAAGGCCTTCCTGGTGTTGCAGGACTGGGCGCAGGGCCTGACCCTGAACGATGCCGACATCGACAAGGAACGCGGCATCGTGCTGGAAGAACTGCGCCTCGGCAAAGGCGCAGGCGACCGCATGCAGAAGGTGCTGATGCCGAAGATCTACAACGGCTCGCGCTATGCCGAGCGCCTGCCGATCGGCCAGGAAGCCACCCTGCGCAGCTTCAGGCCGGACGCACTGCGCCGCTTTTACCGCGACTGGTACCGGCCGGACCTGATGGCGGTGGTGGCGGTCGGCGACATCGCCCCGGACGAGGCCGAGCGCCTGATCCAGCGCCATTTCGCCCGCCTGAAGAACCCGCCAAACGAGCGCCCGCGCACCTACGCCACCATCCCGCCGCGCACCGGCTCCGAAGCGCTGGTCGTCACCGACCGCGAAGCCGGGCCGGCCGCCATCCTGATCCGCTACCCGGTGCTGGCCTTCCGCGAAAGGGAAACCGTTGGCGGCTACCGCGAACAATTGGTCGAAGCACTGTTCAGCGGCATGCTCAACGCCCGCCTGCAGGAATTGGCGCAGCTGCCGTCGCCGCCCTTCCTCGGCGCCAGCAGCGCGCTGAGCCGGCTGACGCCGCGCTACCGCTCCTACAATGCCTCGGCCTCGCTGGCCGGGGGCGGCGCCAGCGCTGCCATCGACGCCCTGGTGCAGGAAAACGAACGCGCGCGCCGCCACGGCTTTACGAATGCCGAACTCGAGCGGGTGAAGAAGACCCTGATCCGCACCTACGAACGCGCCTGGAACGAGCGCGACAAGACCGATTCGGCGGTCTACGCCGGCGAGTTCATGCGTCACTTCCTGGAAGGCGAATCGATCCCCGGCATCGAGGCGGAATACCGCTACGTGACGGAACTGGTGCCGGGCATCGGGCTGGACGAAATCAATGCCTATGCACGCGCCACCATCCCGGCCGACTCCGGCAAGCTGGTGGTCTACACCGGCCCGGACAAGGCCGAGGTGCCCCTGCCCTCCGGCACCCAGCTGCTGGCCGCGGTGACGGCGGCCGAGCGGCGCGACGCACCCGCCTACGATGAAAAGGCCGTGGCCGGCGCCCTGATGGACAAGCCGCCGGCCCCCGGCCGCATCGTGGCGACCACCCGCGACGAGCACCTCGGCTTGACCCGGCTGACACTGTCGAACGGCGTCAAGGTGATCCTGAAACCCACCACCTTCCGCAACGACCAGGTCCTGATGAGCGCGGCCCGCTTCGGCGGCCAGAGCCTGTACGACGACAAGGACATGTTCAGCGCGCGCTACGCCGATACCATCGTCGCCGCCATGGGCCTGAAGGATTTTTCGCCGCTCGATCTACGCAAGGTGCTGGCCGGCAAGGCGGCCGCCGTCAACGCCGGCCTCGGCAACAATACCGACGTGGTGGCCGGCATTGCCGGCGCGGCCGACATCGAGACCATGCTGCAGATGACATGGCTGAAGTTCGCCGGCGTGCGGCGCGACGAGGATCTGTACAAATCCTTCCTCGGCAAGCAGATGGAAGTGGCGCGCAACCGCCTGTCGCAGCCGGGCGCGCTGTTCGGCGACACGGTCATGGCCACGCTCTACGGTAACAACCCGCGGGCACCGCGCGCCTTGCGTCCGGAAGACATCCCGCGCATCGACCTCGACCGCGCCATCGACATCTACCGCCAGCGCTTTTCGAGCGCGAAAGACCTGACCTTCATCTTCGTCGGCAGTTTCGACCCGGTGGCCATCCAGCCGCTGCTGGCGACCTACCTCGGCAGCCTGCCGACGCCGGACATCCCGACCGCCTACCGCGACCTCGGCATCCGCCCGGTCAAGGGCGTGGTCAAGCGCGAGGTGAAAAGCGGACTCGAGGACAAGAGCACGGTGTCGCTGAACTTCACCGGCCCGGCCGAGGTCAGCGAAATGGAAGAGCTGCGCCTGTCGGCCCTGACCGAAGTCATGAACATCCGCATCATCGATGTTCTGCGCGAAAAGCTGGGCCTGATCTACGGCGGCGGCATGGAAGGCTCGATGACGCGCGTGCCCTACCCGAATTACTCGGTCGGCGTGACCCTGCCGACCGGCCCGCGCAACGTCGACAAGGTGCTGCAGGCCCTGTTCGCCGAAATCGAGCGCATGCGCAGCCAGGGGCCGGACCAGGCCGACCTCGACAAGGTCAAGGCCAACTGGCTGCAGACCTATCGCAAATCGTTGCAGGAGAACGGGTACTGGCTGGCGGTGCTGCAGACCTCGCTGACCGAGGGCACGGATCCGGGTACCATCCTCAGCTTCGACAAGGAAGTGCAGTCGCTGAGCGTGGCGGATTTGAAGCGGACGGCGCAGCGGTATCTGACGCCGGAGAATTATGTGCAGGTCGTATTGAATCCCGAAAAATAAGGACGCCAGGGAAGGTAGGGTGGGCACGGGGGTGCCCACCCTACGAAGCAATCACTTCAGGTACTGATCGAACCAGGCCAGCGTACGATCCCGATGATCCTTCGCATGCTCCGGCTTGCGAATCGCATGCCCCTCATCCGCATAGATCACGAGCGCCGTCGGCACGCCCTGTGCCTTCAGCCCGTGCCAGAATTCCATGGACTGCGCCGGCGGACACTCCACATCGCGCTCGCCCACCAGCACCAGCGTGGGTGTCTTCGCGGACTTGATCGACTCGATCGGCGAAGCCGCGCGGTAGATCGCCGGGTCGTCGTACATGGTGGCGCCGAAGAACGGGACCATCCACTGGTCGATGCCGTTCTGGCCGTAATAGCTGATCCAGTTGGCGACGCCGGCACTGGCCACCGCGGCCTTGAAGCGCAGGCTGTGCGTCACGCCCCACATCGTCATGTAGCCGCCGTAGGAATGGCCGGTCAGGCCCAGGCGCGCGCCGTCGATCGGCGCCTGTTTGAGCGCGGCGTCGACGCCGGCCAGGATGTCGCGCCAGTCGCCGCCGCCGAAATCGCGCTTGTTGGCGCTGGAAAAGGCCAGGCCCTGGCCATAGCTGCCGCGCGGGTTCGGCATGAACACGAAGTAGCCTTTGTTCACCAGCGCGCGCACCAGGCTGTTGCCGGTCTCCCCGCCCGCCACGTAGCGCGGCGTGACGGCCGCGGCTGGGCCGCCGTGCACCTGCACGATCATCGGGTACTTTTTGCCGGGATCGACGCTGCGCGGGCCGACCAGCCAGCCCTGCACATTGAAGCCTTCGTTGGTCCAGCTGATGCTCTGCGCCTTGACCTGGGGCGCGAAACCCTCGTTATCGTGCGTGATCGGCGCCAGTTCGGGCAGGCGTCCGGCGACGATGCGCGGGCCGTGCTCGTAGTCTTCCTGGACCGCGGCCGCGACCTTGCCGTCGGCGCTGAACACGAAGCGGCCATCGCGCGAGGCCGAGGACGACACCGGCGCCTGCCACAGCAGGCGCACGCTGTCCTTGCCGGCGCGGGCCGGGTCGATGCTGGCGATGCCGCTGTCGGCGCCGGCCAGCACCGAGGCCAGCAAGGCCTTGCCCTGCCAACGGATGCCGGTAAAGGTACCCTTGTAGCCCGGCGTCACGTCGACGGCTTCGCCGCCTTCGATCGGCACCGTGAACACATCGCCGCCGACCGAGCCGAAGTCGCTCATCAAGCCGCCGATGAAGGCGACGCTGCGGCCGTCGGGCGACACGTGCGGCATGTTCATCTGCATCCTGGGTGCGGCCAGCACGCGCAGGTGGCCAGACGTGGCATCGACCTGGCCCAGGGTGGCGACCCACCAGTTGTTGTCGCCATTGCCCCTGGCGCTGGTGACGACGAAGCCCTTGCCGTCCGGGGTCCAGTCGTATTCGTAGACGAAGGTGTCGCCAGGGGACACCAGGCGCACCTCGCCGCCGGCGGCCGGAACCAGCGCGATACGCTGCTCGTCCTCTTCCTGGGCCAGGCCGATCTCGCCGACCTGGCGTGCGCCCGCTTCCACGGCGCCGGTCAGTTTCCTGGGATTGACGGTGGCCAGGAAGGCCAGCTGGCGTCCGTCCGGCGACCAGCGCACGGTATTGGCCACGCCCTTGACCGTGGCGACCGTCACCAGCTTGCCGCCCTGCAGCACCAGTACATGGGCGTTGCCTGCCTGGGCATCGGTGCCGATCAGGGCCATCGCGCTGCCGTCCGGCGACCACACCGGCGCGTCGAAGCGGCACTGGCCGCAGCTGGCGCTGTCGTAGGTGGCGAGGACTTTCCCGCTGGCGGTCTCGCGCACGGTGACGCGCGGCGCCGTCTTGACGCCATCCACGCTCTCGAGCGCGGCGATGCGCTCGCCGCCCGCCGTCATTGCCAGCGCACGGTAGCTGTGCATGGCATCCGGGGCGGCGGCGCACACGCCGGCAGCGGCCATCGACGCGAGCAGCGTGGCGCTGCCCAGCATTCCCTTGGTATTCCACTGTTTCATTTCACGTCCTTGTTATGTCGTCTGGGCTGGCAACGAAGATCGTCAATACGGACGTGTGCACGCGCTGCCCGATGAGCAAAATTGCCATCGGGCAGTCTACGCCAAATGCGGGGACGTGGGGACGTGTGCGCCCGGAAAATCAGACCCTGGCGGCGCTCAGCATGCGCTCGACGTAGCGCGCGATCAGGTCGATCTCGAGATTGACCTTGCTGCCGGCGGCCAGGTGCTTCAGGGTGGTGACGGCGATCGTGTGCGGGATCAGGTTGATCGAGAAGCGGCAGCAGGCTGGCTGGTCCGATCCGGAGGCGGCCAGATCCGTGACTTCGTTGACGGTCAGCGAAACGCCGTTGACGACCACCGAACCCTTATAGGCCAGGAACTTGCCCAGTTCGGCCGGCGCATCCACCACCAGCTTGTGCGATTCGCCGACCTGCTCGAAACTGTGCACGGTGCCCAGGCCATCGACGTGACCGGACACCAGGTGGCCGCCCAGGCGCTCGGCCAGGGTCAGCGCCTTTTCCAGGTTGACTTCGCCCGGCTGGTCGAGACCGGCGGTGCGGTTCAGGCTTTCGCGCGAAACGTCGACGGCAAACGCGCGTTCGTCCTTCTCGACCACGGTCATGCAGGCGCCGTTGATGGCGATCGAGTCGCCCAGCGCCACGTCCGTCAGCGACAGGCCGCCGGCATCGATCGCCAGGCGCACGCCGGCATCATTGCCGCCTGCCAGCGGGGTGACCGATTTGATGCTGCCGACGGCAGCGACGATTCCAGTAAACATACGTCTATTTCCTTCAGGTTTGCTCGATTGGGTTCGGTGTGATGGCCGGCTTGTCCAGCCGCGCCATGATGCGCAGGTCGGGGCCGACCTGGCTGACGCCGTGGAAGCGCAGCGCGATCTTGTCGGCCAGCCGGTCCAGCGCCGGCAAGGCGAACATGCCCTGGCCTGGGCCGATCAGGTTCGGCGCCAGGTAGACCAGCAGTTCGTCGACGCAGCCTTCGCGCAGCAGCGAGGCGTTCAATCTGGCGCCGGCTTCCACGTGCAATTCATTGATCTCGCGCCTGCCCAGCTCCAGCATCAGCGCCGGCAGGTCGACTTTGCCATGGGGATTCGGCAGCAGGATGATCTCGTGGCCGGCGGCGCGCAGCGCGGCTTCCTTGTGGGGGTCCGGCACGGCGGCCACGATCCAGCACGGCTCGCCCTGCAGGATGCGCGCATCCAGGGCGATGTCGAGGCGGCTGTCGACGATCACGCGGCGCGGTGGCAAGGGCGCGCCACCGTCCGGCGCCTGGATGCCGCGCACGGTCAGCTGCGGGTCGTCGGCCTTGACCGTGCCGATGCCGGTCAGGATTGCGCTGGCACGGGCGCGCCAGGCGTGGCCGTCGGCACGCGCCTCCGGGCTGGTGATCCACTGGCTTTCACCGCTGTCCAGCGCCGTCACGCCATCGAGGCTGGCGGCCGTTTTCAGGCGCACCCAGGGCCGGCCATGGCGCATGCGCGTGAAGAAGCCGATGTTGAGTTCGTATGCCTGGTCGGCCAGCAGGCCCTGGCGGACGGCGATCCCGGCCGCTTCCAGCTGTGCCATGCCGCGTCCGGCCACCAGCGGGTTCGGATCGACCATGGCCGCGACCACCCTGCCGAGGCCGGCCTCGACCAGCGCATTCGAGCACGGCGGCGTGCGGCCATGGTGGCTGCAGGGCTCCAGCGTGACGTAGGCGGTGGCGCCGCGCACGTCATGGCCGCGTGCCCTGGCGTCGCGCATTGCCTGGATCTCGGCATGCGCCTGCCCCGCCGGCTGGGTGTGCCCGGCACCGATGACCACGCCATCGCTCACGATCACGCAGCCGATGCGCGGGTTCGGCGCGGTGATGTACATGCCCTTGGCGGCCCATGCCAGGGCCAGGGCCATGCCTTCGCTGTCGCTTTGTATCTTGGTCGGTATCTGCACGCTGTCTTTCAGTTCATGCTTCAGTTCATTCCATTCATGCCGGCGGCGCAGCGGCGCCGTCGCAGGAGGTGTCGCGCGCCGGATCGCAGATGCGCGCCCGGCCCAGCATATTGATTTTAATGCGCCGGATCGCCCTGCCGTGGAACAGCGACAGCGTGCCGTAGCGCGCCGCCGCGCTGTTGCCGTCGCTGCAGCTGCGCCCGGCGCCATTGTAGGCGATATAGTAAGGCGGCGCAGGGCTGCCAAAGGCAAAGGCGACCGCCACGCCGGCCGGCAGCGCGTCGTGTTCGGCGATGCGCTCGTCGCCCGGCCCCGGCAGTCCATCGCCGTCGCGGTCGACAAACACATGCCAGCCGCGCCGCCAGTCGGCGCCCAGCGGATCGCGCGGCAGCACCTTGACGACTTCGCCGCGCGCCAGCGCCTGGCTGCGTGCCATGCCGAGCGCGGCGAACAAATCGGCAGCGGCGCTTTTCAGCTGCTGCGCGCGGATCAGCGCCGTCAGGTCGGGCGCGGCGATCCCCAGCAATACCGCGCCCACCGCCAGCACGATGCTCAGTTCGACCAGTGTGAAGCCTTTGCAGCGGCCTGTGGCTTCGTCGATGCCGCCGTTCATGGCCAGCAGCGCCCGCTGCTGCCCCTGCCCGGCCCCTCGGCCCCATGCTTGCCCAAGCTGTCGAGCGTCAGCGCGCCGCAGTCGGGGTCGCGGAAACGCGTGTCCACCCTGGCCGTGCCGGGCCGGGCGCGGATCTCGATGCAATCGGCCAGCGAGCGGCCGGGACAGGCATGGCCGTCCAGCTCGTAGGCGCTGGCGGACGCCTTGCTGCCCGACCACCAGGTGAAGCCTGCCGTCTCCGGATCGTCGTCCGACGACGAGAATGCGATATAGCTGTTATGCCCGGAAAAATAACGCTCCTGGCGCTGCATGGCTTCGATCAGCGCGACCTGGCCTTCGGTGCGCCGGGTGCGTATGACATAGCCGGCATAACCCGGCAAGGCGATCGAGGTCAGAATCGCCATGATCGCCAGCACGATCAGCATTTCGACCAGGGTAAAGCCGTGTTGCCTGTCCATTGCGTCTCCTCGTTTTTTTAATGGGCGCGCACCGTCCGCGCATGCAGCTCGGGCCAGTTGGCGATTTCGCGCCAGCCGATGCGGCCGGCGGGTTGTGCCGCTGCCGCTGCCGATGCCGATGCCGCTGCTGCCGCTGTGCTGCCGGCGTCGCGGTTTTCCGCAGTTTCGCCAGCCGCGGCGGTGTCGCCCGTATCTGCGGCTTCCCTTGGCTCACTGGGCGGCGACGCGGCCGCCGGCCGGCGATAGACAGCCTGCAGCACGACCCGGGTCGCGGCGCGGGTGCCGAAACCGATCGCGGTGATGCGATAGATATGGGACGACGGCGCGACCGGCGGCGGCCCGGGGCCGGCAGCATCCAGCCGCTCGATCAGGTAAGCCGGCAAGCGCGCCGGCAGCACGCCGCCGCCCAGCGCCAGCGTGGCGCCGGTGTAGCGGCCATAGGGCACCAGCGGCGCGCCGTCCTCGTCGGCCAGGTCGATCGCCTGCCACGGTGCCGGGCCAGGCACCGGCGCCGGCAGGCACAAGCCCAGGTCCTGGCTGCCCTGCCCGCATCCGGCGACGAAGCCGCCGCTGCCCGCCACGAACCAGGCGGCCCGGGCCGAGGATGGCTTGGCGCCGCCTGCGATGTCGACCTGGGCGTCGGCCAGCGCCGCCTCGGCGCCTGCGCGCGCCACCACGCGTTCACGCTCCAGCCGGCTCGACGCCATCGAGCCGAAGGCGGTACGCGCGATCGAGGCACCCAGGATCAGCGTGCACAGCATCAGCGTGAGGGCGCACACCAGCGCCAGGCCACGCTGGCGCACATGCAAAGAAACAGGCTTCATGGCGGCATCGACGGCAGCGCCACCGTCGCCGTGAAAAGCCGCCGCTCGCGTCCTCGCAGCGCGGCCGGCATCCCGGCTTCATCGAGCGAGCTGCCGGGATCGCGTTCCGCCCCGCCGGCAGCCCCGTAAGACGGACCGAGCAAATCGTAGCCTGGCGCCTTGCCACCCGTGCGCGTGGACCGGGCACCATGCAACAGCAGGCCGATGCGTACGCTCACTACGCGCTTCCACCAGGTCTGCCGGTTGAACGCCTGGGGGTCGGCGCCGAGGCCGAGCGCGGCGTCCAGCGCCCCGATGGCGGCGGCATTCAGGTAACGGTTGGCGCTGAAGTCGCGCGGGCTGTCGGTATCGATGCCGTAGAGCACCTGGAACCCGTCGACGCCGCTGACGAGGGCATCGGCGGCCCAGCTCGATGTGCCGCGGTATTTGCAGCGGAGCTCGGCCTCGCCCTCGGCATTGCGGGCCACGTAGAAGATGCTCCAGCCCTCCTCGCCTTCGGCATGGGCGAAGCCGGCGCAGCTGAGCACGCTGCCGTCGCCGTCGGGCGCGGCGCCGGCGCCGGGGAAGCGCAGCGCCAGCACGTCGCTGCCGTTGGCAGCGTCGGCCAGGGGCGCGTCGATGGCGGTCGTGGCCCTGGCCAGCGAACGTGCGTCGAGACCTGCCAGCCGCGCCGGCAGTGTGCCAGGGTCGGCAGCCGGCTGGCCCGGATCGACCCAGGCCGCCTGGCGCACGGCCCGCGCGATCAGGTCGAGCGCGTAACGCCCGCCATCGTCGATGGCCGCGGCCTCGGTTTGCACCGCATACGCTTCGGCGGCCATGCCGAGCAGGCGGCCGGCACCCAGCACCAGGGCCAGGCCGACGCTCATGGCCACCAGCATCTCGGCCAGGCCCAGGCCACGCGCGCGGCCGCAACGGCGCCGGGCGCTCATGCATGGCCTCCAGCGACCGGCAGCAACACCCGCGGCATGGCATCCGTCGCGTCCGTATCGGGCCAGCCGAGCTTGATCACCAGCGGCGCGCCGGGTTCGCCGTTACAGGACCAGGGCGGCACGCCGGATGCCTCCGCATCGGAAGAGTCGCGGCAGGCCAGCACGCGTCCGCGCGGAAAGCGCAGCTTTAGTTCACGCGTGGTTTCGGAAAGGTCGAAATCGGCAAGCCGGGCCGCATCGCAGCCGGTGCTGTAGCAGTCGGCCACGGCGGGTGGCGGGCCGGCGGCAGCGTCGTAGTCGAGACGCAGATAAGGATTGGCAGCATCGTCCAGCGCCATCGCCACCGGATTCGCACGCATGCGCTCGGCCAGTGCAGCGGCCAGCTGGACGCCATCGGCCATGCGCGCCGCCTCGCGCGCGCTGCGCAGCGCCAGCGCCTGTACGCCGGCCGCCCCGGCGATGCCGAGCGCGACGACGAACAAAGCGACCAGCACTTCGACCAGCGTAAAGCCGGCCGAGGCAGGGGCATACCGACGCGCACGCGCGGCAACAGGCATCGCTTACCTCCCATATCAGGAACAGGAGATGCGACGATATACAGTCGAGCCCGGACCGGCGGTGTGCCGCCTCAACCGTGCTGATGGAACTAAAAAGGGATGAACAGATCGCGAGCTCGCGGGTCTCGCAAACGCGCCAGGGCAAGGCGCAGCCTCGAAGACAGCACCAAAGTACGGCGGAGAGGCTGCAAGGCCGCCCTGGCGCGTTTTCGAGACCCGCTATTTGCGGGGCTGGCCGACCTCGGCGATGGCTTCCTGGAACTCAGCCAGGTCTTCAAAATTCTTGTAGACCGAAGCAAAGCGAATGTAAGCAATCTTGTCGAGGCGCTTGAGTTCCTGCATCACCAGTTCGCCGACGTGGCCGGTATCGACCTCGCGCCGGCCGCTGGTCAGCAGCTTTTCCTCGATCGAAGCGACGGCGCCATCGATGGCCTCGGCCGAGACCGGGCGCTTGCGCAGCGCCAGCCGCAGGCTGCCGCGCAGCTTGCCCGATTCGTATTCGGTGCGGCTGCCGTCCTTCTTGACGATGATGGGCATCGAGAGTTCGATGCGCTCGTAGGTAGTGAAGCGCTTGTCGCACTGCACGCAGCGGCGCCGGCGCCGGATGGCATCGCCCACCTCGGATACGCGGGTATCGAGGACCTGGGTGTCTTCATGCTGACAGAACGGACATTTCATGGGCGCCGGCGCTGCAAACTTATGCTGCGTAGACCGGGTACTTGTCGGTCAACACCTTGACTTCCGCCCTGACGCGCTCGATGGTCGCGGCGTCGTGCGGGTTGTCCAGCACGTCGGCGATCAGGTGGCCGACCTTGGTCGCATCTTCTTCCTTGAAGCCGCGGGTGGTGAAGGCCGGGCTGCCCAGGCGGATGCCCGAGGTGACGAAAGGCTTCTGCGGGTCGTTCGGGATGCCGTTCTTGTTGGTCGTCATGTGGGCCTGGCCCAGGATCGCTTCCGCTTCCTTGCCGGTCAGGCCTTTCGAACGCAGGTCGACCAGCATCACGTGGGATTCGGTACGGCCCGACACGATGCGCAGGCCGCGTGCGATCAGGGCGTCGGCCAGGGCCTTGGCGTTCTTGACCACCTGCTGCTGGTAAGCCTTGAATTCCGGCGACAGCGCTTCCTTGAAGGCGACCGCTTTACCCGCGATGACGTGCATCAGCGGACCGCCCTGGATGCCCGGGAAGATCGCCGAGTTGATGGCCTTTTCGTGCTCGGCCTTCATCAGGATGATGCCGCCGCGCGGGCCGCGCAGGGATTTGTGGGTGGTCGAGGTCACGAAGTCGGCGTAAGGCACCGGGTTCGGGTACTCGCCGGCGGCGATCAGCCCGGCGTAGTGGGCCATGTCGACCATGAAGTAGGCACCGACTTCCCTGGCGATGCGGGCGAAGCGCTCGAAGTCGATGCGCAGGGCGAAGGCCGAGGCGCCGGCAATGATCATTTTCGGCTTGTGCTCGCGGGCCAGGCGCTCCATGCCTTCGTAATCGATGTCTTCCTGTTCGGTCAGGCCGTAGGAAATCACGTTGAACCATTTGCCCGACATGTTCAGTGCCATGCCGTGGGTCAGGTGGCCGCCTTCGGCCAGCGACATGCCCATGATGGTGTCGCCCGGTTTCAGCATGGCGAAGAACACGCCCTGGTTGGCTTGCGAGCCCGAATTCGGCTGGACGTTGGCGGCTTCGGCGCCGAACAGTTCCTTCAGGCGGTCGATCGCCAGCTGCTCGGCGACGTCGACGTATTCGCAGCCGCCGTAATAGCGCTTGCCCGGATAGCCTTCGGCGTACTTGTTGGTCAGCTGGGAGCCCTGTGCTTCCATCACGGCCGGCGAGGTGTAATTCTCGGATGCGATCAGCTCGATGTGGTCTTGCTGGCGCCGGTTTTCGTTCTGGATGGCATTCCACAGATCCGGGTCAACCTTGGCGAGCGTGTGATCTTTTGCAAACATGAAAAAACTCCAATCGATAAGAGGTCCAGCAACGGGCGGCGCTGGCGCCAGGCGGAGGCCACAAACGGCGCGGCAGCCAGGCGCGAACGTGTGCGCGACCCGATGAATGGCTGCCCAGGCGAACGGCAAAGACGGCATCCCACGTTCCCCGGTGGACGTCCACCTTCGCCGCGCGATCGCGCGGTTTTCGCCAGTTACGTGAGAAGTACAGAGCTGCCGATTGTAAGGGATGTGACGGCTGGGAAGCAAGGAATGGCCAAGAGCGGACGGCAAGGCTGATGGGCATGGCCGTTTCGGCTACAATCCGATGATTATCCATTCACGCATACCCACCCGGGAATTTCACCATGATCGTTTTCATCACCGGCGCATCGGCCGGATTCGGCGCCGCCATGGCACGCACCTTCGTCAAGAACGGCCACCAGGTCGTGCTGGCGGCCCGCCGCAAGGAGCGCCTTGACGCCCTCGCTGCCGAACTGGGCGAGTCGGCGCTGCCGGTCGAGATGGACGTCACCGACAAGGCCTCGATCGAGGAAGCGCTGTCGATGCTGCCGCAATCCTGGCGCCAGATCGACGTGCTGATCAACAATGCCGGCCTGGCCCTGAACACCAAGCCGGCCCACGAAGTGCCGCTGGCCGACTGGAATACCATGATCGACACCAACGTCAAGGGCCTGGTCACGATGACGCACGCGCTGTTGCCGTCGATGGTAGAGCGCGGCAGCGGCCTGGTCATCAACCTGGGTTCGGTGGCCGGCCACTACCCCTACCCGGGCGGCAATGTGTACGGCGCCACCAAGGCCTTCGTCGAGCAGTTCACGCTGAACCTGCGCGCCGACCTGGCCGGTACCGGCGTGCGCGCCACCAACCTGGCGCCGGGCCTGTGCGGCGGTACCGAATTCTCGAACGTGCGCTTGAAGGGCGACGACGCGGCCGCCGCCAAGGTCTACGAAGGCACCCAGCCTTTGACCGCCGAAGACATCGCCGCTACCGCCTACTGGATCGCCACCCTGCCGCCGCACGTCAACGTCAACTCCATCGAGCTGATGCCGACCTGCCAGGGCTTCGCGCCTTTCAACATCAAGCGCGCCTGATTACTGGATTCGCCCGGATGTTGTGAAAAAGTGTTACAGTTGTTGGCTTGACATGCAGATGTCGAGTTTACTACCTCACATTTGATGCGATCTTATTATGTAGGCTGAATACATAGAGGTCGCCGAATGGCGTAAAATGTTTCCCAATATCATTTATGGCAGCTGAAATGCCTTCAGTTTTCACCTGGCCGGTCAGGGTCTATTACGAAGACACCGATGCCGGCGGGATCGTTTATTACGCCAACTATCTGAAGTTCTACGAACGCGCTCGCACGGAATGGCTGCGTTCGCTCGGAATTCATCAGCAAGACCTGCTCGCGGGTGAAGGCGCGGCCTTCGTCGTGCGCAGCGCCAGCGTCGATTACGTGGGTGCGGCGCGCCTGGACGACGAATTGACGCTGCGCCTCGGCATCGAAAAACTTGGCCGCGTTTCGGTCGAGTTTGCCCAGCAAGCCTGGCGCGGCGACACCCTGCTGTCGAGTGCCACCGTCAAGGTCGGCTGCGTCGATGCCGCCACGATGCGTCCTCGTTCAATTCCAGACATCGCCGCTGATAAAATGCGGGCCCACATCGCCGGCAGCCCAACACCATCCATTTGATGAAAGAGACCGCACACCGATGAACGCAGTCCCAGACCTTTCCTTCGTTGACCTGATCAGCCACGCCCACATCCTCGTGAAACTGATCATGGCCCTGCTGTTTGCCGTGTCGCTGTTCAGCTGGACCTACATCTTCCGCAAAGTGTTCGCCCTGCGTGCCGCCCGCCGCCAGACCGAACAGTTCGAACGCAGCTTCTGGGCCGGCGGCAATCTGCACACTCTGCACCAGAGCGCCAGCAGCCAGCGCGAACAAAGCGGTCCGCTGGCCCGCATCTTCGAAGCCGGGATGGGCGAATTCATCAAGGGCAAGCAGGCCGCGCGCGACGCCCTCGACGTCAACGCCGTGCTGGACGGCGCCCGCCGCGCGATGCGCGCCGCCTTCCACCGCGAACTCGACTCGCTCGACACCCACCTGAACTTCCTGGCTTCGGTCGGTTCGGTCTCGCCCTACATCGGCCTGCTGGGCACGGTCTGGGGCATCATGAACGCCTTCCGCGGCCTGGCCAGCGTGCAGCAAGCCACCCTGGCAACGGTCGCACCCGGCATCGCCGAAGCGCTGATCGCCACCGCCATCGGCCTGTTCGCCGCGATCCCGGCCGTGGTCGCGTACAACCGCTTCACCCACGACATCGACCGCCTCGCGATCCGCTTCGAAAGCTTCGTCGAGGAAT
>Ga0265780_10004908_pt1 | contig 17094 bp, 12 predicted proteins | sample P1T30metagenome_FD_192432 | JGI IMG/M metagenome (GOLD analysis project Ga0265780, IMG submission 192432) | Plant litter microbial communities from East Loma Ridge, Irvine, California - P1 T30 | ecosystem: Environmental > Terrestrial > Plant litter > Unclassified | place: USA: California... | reverse complement strand
CTGGTTCGTGGCGAGGAGCGGTGGGAGGCGGTCAGCCGATCGTGCGGACCTCGAGGTCGGCGACCGACTCGCCCCCGCGCACGGTCACGAACCGGCCGAAGCCCGCCGCCGCCAGGCCGTCGAGCTGGTTGGTGAAGTTCTTGGCCTTCTTCTCGAGGCGTACGCGTCGCTCACCGCCCGCCAGGAGCGCACGCTGAAGGGCGAGCAGCTCGACCGGTTCGACCTTCTTGTCGTAGACCAGCGCGAGACCCTCGTCGCCGTCGGCCTCGAGCGTCACCAGGTCGACGAGGCGTTCGAATCCCAGTGAGAAACCGGCCGCGGGCACGTCGCTGCCGAGGAAGCGGCCGATCATGCCGTCGTAGCGACCGCCACCGCCGAGCGAGTAGGGCACGTCGGGGTGGGCGATCTCGAAGATCGTGCCCGTGTAGTAGCCCATGCCACGGACCAGGGTCGGATCGAACTCGAGGGTCGATCCCGGCAGTGCCTCGCGCAGCGCGACCAGGTCGGCGAAGGCCGCGCGGTCGAGCCACGGAGCGTCGTCGGCCTCGCCGGTGGCCCAGGACGCGTCGGCCAGCTGGGTGAGCGCCTCGCCGAGACCGGGAGTGGTGACGCCGAGGTCGACGAGTTCGGCCACGACTCCGTCGACGCCGATCTTGTCGAGCTTGTCGACGACGATCAGCGCCTGGTCGGTGAGCGCCTCGGGCACGGCCCAGTGCGCGAGCATCGCCAGCAGGATGCGGCGGTCGTTCACGCGGATCGTCGTCCCGGTGAGACCGAGGGCGTCGAGCACGGCGGTCGTGGCCTGGATCAGTTCGATCTCGGCCAGGGGCCCGGCCTCGCCCAGGACGTCGATGTCGCACTGGACGAACTGGCGGTAGCGCCCCTTCTGCGGACGCTCGGCCCGCCACACCGGAGCGATCTGCACGGAGCGGAAGACCGTCGGGAGCTCGGCTCGGTGTGACGCGTAGAAGCGTGCGAGCGGCACCGTGAGGTCGAAACGGAGCCCCAGATCGGCGAGTCCGAGCACGCTCTCGGCCGACCGCAGGTCGTCGAGGTCGAGGCCGCGCCGGAGCACGGCGAAGACCTGCTTCTCGTTGTCGCCCCCCAGACCCGAATGGAGGCGCGAGCTCTCTTCGACGACGGGGGTCTCGATCTCGTCGAAGCCGTAGGAGCGGTAGACGCCCCGGATGACCGAGAGGACGCCCTCGCGGCGCCTCTTGTCGGCGGGCAGGTGGTCGCGCATGCCGCGCGGCGGGTTGACGGGGGTCGGCATGAGGACATCATCCCAGAGACGCCGAGCCCCCGAGGTCGTGCCGAGTTGCAGGCATGTCACATTCTACGTTATGGTTTTCTCGGGTGGTCGGCGCGAATCGGGTTGCGTGCCGGTCACACCTCGAGGCCCTCCCTTCCCTGCGGTGAGGGCCCGGGCCGGGTCGGGCGCCATGCGTTCGGCCCGGCTCCGCCTCACCGGAAACCCACCGAAAGCTGCGCCAGGCTTGGTCAGTGCTGAGGAACGCGCGAGACCAGCGTCTCGACCGACTGCTTGTATGCCGCAGACGCTCGACGTCCGTCACCCGAGACGATCGCGTCGTACTGCAGACCGAAGAACGCGTCGACGAAGACCCGCGCCGCGACCTTGGCCTCGGCGGCCGCGACTCCGTTCGCCGAGAGCCAGTCGGCGACGTGGTCGACCCACCGGCCGACCGTCCCGCGCGCAGTGCCATCGGCATCGCCCGCCACGGTCTCGAGCAGGGCCGCCTCGAGCTCGAGGCGATGCAGGTCGCGTCCCCGCTCGGTGGAGACGTCGTGCCAGACCTTCGCCAGGTGTTTGCCGAACGCCTCACGATCGAGCTCGGAGACCGCGACCGCGAGCAGTCCGTCGTTGCGGGCGACGACGGCACGGACGATCTCGGCGACGAGCTCGGCCCGGTTGCCGAAGTGGTAGACGAAGACGTACGTGCTGACCCCGAGGGCCTCGGCAAGGGTTCGGAAGGACACGGTGGCGAGGGAGCGACCCCGGAGGTGTTCGAGGATCTGACCGAGCAGTTCGGGCTTGCGGGTGGGGTCAGGCTTGCGAGGCATGGTGCCGCTCCTTCGTGCCGACGAGTCGTACTCGCCCTGCGCGGTCGCCGTCGTCGTAGTGGACCATAACAGACGTCTGCCGTGGCCGACCGGTCGGCCGATCGACGGTCTCGCTGCCCCGCCGAACACCCTCGAACCGGACGACGAGTGCACCGACATGTCGTCTTTTGACATGTCAGCAATCACCCTCTACATTGAGGACAACACTCGATCTCCGCCGGGTCGCTGCCCCTCGGGCCGATCCGCTGGTGGACGAGCGCCGGCCTCGCCGCTCATTCGGGTTGAGCAGGCGACGCCGAGGTGCCCCCTCATTCGGGTTGAGGGGGCACCTGCTCGACCGGGGCTGCGTCAGACGCCCCGTGCTCGGACGATCCGTTCTCGGCCTGTCCGTTCTCGGCCGATCCGTTCTCGGCCGGTCACCCTTGGGCCCGTCCCCCCTCGTCCAGTCCCTCTCGGGCTGGTCCCGCCTCATCTCGCCGAAGCAGTGTCTCGCGTTCGCGCACGGCCGCCCGGAGGGCACGCTCGGCGTCGATGCCGCGATCGGTGGCTTCGTCGACCCGGGCGAGCAGCGCCCTGCCCCACGCGAGCTCACTCGACTCGGCCCGGGCGACGGGGACGTCCGTGCCCGACGTCACCGTCGGCGCATGATCCGACGCAGGCCGTGCCGCGCCCGCGGAGGCCCGACGCGCGTCGAGCTTCTGAGCCCGGGCGAGAGCCGGCTGTCCGACCGGGACACCGTCGTAGGCACTCGTCCGCTGCGACTTCTCGACCGCCTTCGCCGCCGACCAGAGACGGACGATGTCGTCGACGCCGTCGGCCCGGTCGGCCCCGAAGACATGAGGATGACGCCGCACGGCCTTCTCGGCGACGTCGCGGACGACGTCGGCGAGTTCGAACGACCCCGAGGAGGCGCGCGCAGCCAGAGCGCTGTGCAGGACCACCTGATAGAGCACGTCCCCGAGCTCTTCCCGGAGGTCGTCCACGGTGCCGTCCTCGATCGCCTCGACGAGCTCGTAGGTCTCTTCGACGAGATAGGTCACGAGGGATCGAGGGGTCTGCGCCCTGTTCCAGGCGCACCCGCCCTCGTCGGCGAGGAGGGCGTCGACCACGCCGACGAGCTCGTCGAGCCGGGCACCTGCCCCGGGCTCGAGGTCGCCCCGCGCCTGGTCGTCCGGGGCGCCGCCCGCCCGCCGGGCCGACACGGTCAGTTCGCCGCGGCCGTGTCGGTCGCCGGACGGGCGACCGGGGCGGAGTAGATCGCCGACAGCAGCTGCTCGACCCAGACGATCAGCTCGTCGTCGCTCGGCGCCTGCCCGTGAGCGCGCGGCAGGGGCACGCTGACGGCGTTCGCCTGCGCGAACCACCGCGCACCCGGGTACATGCGCTGCAGGCGCACTTGCATGCTGTCGGGCAGGTCGATGCCCGCGACGCGCAGGTTGCTGCCCATGACGACCACCTCGCTGAGCCCGGCCTTCTGGGCCGCACGGCGCAGACGCGAGACCTCGATGAGGGCCAGCACGGGCGCCGGGGGCTCGCCGTAGCGGTCGGTGAGCTCGTCGAGCACCGAATCGATCTGCTCGTCGGTCGAGGTGGGCGAACTCGCCGTCGAGAGCTTCTGGTAGGCCTCGAGGCGCAGTCGCTCGCTCTCGACGTACTCTTCGGGCACGTGGGCGTCGACCGGCAGTTCGAGGCGCAGCTCGGTCTGCCCCTCGGCGACGTCGCCGCGGAACGAGCTGACGGCCTCACCGATCATGCGCAGGTACAGGTCGAAGCCGACACCGGCGATGTGCCCGGACTGCTCGCCGCCGAGCAGGTTGCCGGCGCCGCGGATCTCGAGGTCTTTCAGGGCGACCTGCATGCCCGCGCCGAGCTCGTTGTTGGCGGCGATCGTCTCGAGCCGGTCTTGCGCGGTCTCGCTGAGCGGCTTGTCGGCGTCGTAGAGGAAGTACGCGTAGCCGCGCTCCCGGCCTCGGCCGACGCGACCTCGGAGCTGGTGCAACTGACTCAGGCCGTACTTGTCGGCCCGGTCGATGATCAACGTGTTCGCGTTGGCGATGTCGAGGCCGGTCTCGATGATGGTGGTCGAGACGAGGACGTCGAACTTGCGCTCCCAGAAGTCGACCATGACCTGCTCGAGCGTCGACTCGGCCATCTGACCGTGGGCGACGGCGACGCGGGCCTCGGGCACCAGCTCGGCGATCTGCGCCGCGATGCGGTTGATGCTCGACACGCGGTTGTGCACGTAGAACACCTGTCCCTCGCGCAGCAACTCGCGCCGGATCGCCGCGGCTTTCTGGCGGTCGCTCTCGGGGCCGACGAAGGTGAGGATCGGGTGGCGGTCCTCGGGCGGCGTGGCCAGGGTCGACATCTCGCGGATGCCGGTCACGGCCATCTCGAGCGACCGCGGGATCGGGGTCGCCGACATGGCCAGGATGTCCACGTTCGTCTTGAGCTTCTTGAGGGCGTCCTTGTGCTCGACGCCGAAACGCTGCTCTTCGTCGATGATGACGAGGCCCACGTCCTTGTACGAGATGCTCTCGCTGAGCAGCCGGTGCGTGCCGATGACCATGTCGACCGTGCCGTCACCGAGCCCGGCGATCGTCTCTTTCGACTCCTTCGCGGTCTGGAACCGGCTCAGGCTGCGGAGGTGCACGGGGAACCCGGCGAAGCGGTCGGTGAACGTGTCGAAGTGCTGCTTCACGAGCAGGGTCGTCGGCACGAGCATCACGACCTGTTTCCCGTCCTGGATCGCCTTGAACGCGGCACGGACGGCCACCTCGGTCTTGCCGTACCCGACGTCACCCGAGAGCAGGCGGTCCATCGGGATCGGGCGCTCCATGTCGGCCTTGATCTCGTCGATGGTCGTGAGCTGGTCGGGGGTCTCGGCGAACGGGAAGGCCTCTTCGAGCTCGCGCTGCCAGGGGGTGTCGGGTGGGAACGCGTGACCCTTGCTCGCCATGCGGGCCGAGTACAGCTTGACGAGCTCGACGGCGATGTCGCGGACGGCCTTGCGCGCCTTGCCCTTGGCGGCCGCCCAGTCGCCGCCGCCCATCTTGCTGAGCGACGGGGCTTCACCACCCACGTAACGGCTGAGCAGGTCGAGCTGATCGGTGGGGACGTAGAGCTTGTCGCCGGGATAGCCGCGCTTCGAGGGTGCGTACTCGAGGACGAGGTACTCGCGGGAGTGCTTGACGGCGTTCTTCCCGCCGCTCGACACCTCGCGACTCGTGAGTTCGAGGAACTTGCCGATGCCGTGGGTCGAGTGCACGACGACGTCGCCCGGCTTGAGCTGCAAGGGGTCGACGACGTTCTTGCGTCGGGTGGCGAGCTTCTTGACCTGACGCGAGTCGTAGTTGGCCGAACGGCCGTAGAAGTCGGACTCGCCGAGGACGGCGATCTTGGACTCGAACAGCTCGAATCCGGCCTCGACACCACCGGCCACGAGGTGGACGACGCCGGGTTCGAGCCTGTCGGGCAGGTTCTCTTCGAGTCGGGCGGCGACCTCGCGCTCGGCGAGCACGTCGCGGGCCCGTTCGACGAGGCCCACGCCGCGTGCCGTGACGACGACGGACCAGCCGTCACGCACGCGCTCGACGACGTGCTCGAGGGCTCCCTCGGCGTGGCCGCTGAAGCTCGGCACGACGGCGGCGTCGACCCGCACGTAGTCACCGGCCGACGCGACGGCCTCGTCGTCGGACAGGACCTCGCCCGAGTCGAAGCCGCTCATCGTGAACCAGGACCTGTCGCCGGCCGCCTCGCGCAGGTCGCGGAGGCTGAGGAAGTCGCCCGAGTCGAGGTCGATCGGCGCTTCGGCACCGGCGGTCGCGGCGTTCCAGGCGGCCGACAGGAACTCGCGGTTGGTCTCGGCCAGACTCTGCGCACGCGACACCACCCGCTCGGGCGAGAGGACGACGACGGAGGCGCCGGCCGGCAGATAGTGCGTCACCGGCACCAGCCGGTGCACGAGCGCGGGCGCCAGGCTCTCCATGCCCTCGACCGGGATGCCCTCGGCGATCTTCGCGAGCATCTGGGAGAGGCTGGGGAACTCGTGCTGCATCTCTCGTGCCCGTTGGCGGACCGCCTCGGTGAGCAGCATCTCGCGGCTGGGCGGCAGCTCGACCGAGGGGACCTCGCCGTCGAGGCTGCGCTGGTCGGCCACCGAGAAGCGACGGATCTGATCGACCTCGTCGCCGAAGAAGTCGACGCGGACGGGGTGCTCGGCCGTGGGGGGGAAGACGTCGAGGATGCCACCGCGGACGGCGAACTCGCCCCGACGGGTGACCATGTCGACCCGGGCGTACGCCAGATCGACGAGGTGCACGGCGATGCCCGAGAGGTCGTGCCCGCGTTCACCGACCGTGAGACGCACGGGGTCGAGCTCGACGAGGTTGTCACTGAGCGGCTGGAGAGCGGCACGCACGCCCGCGACGACGACGATCGGCCGCACGGAGTCGGGCGCCTCGGCCGCCTCGCGCTGCCACGTGGCGAGGCGTCGCAGGGCGTGGATGCGCTTGCCGACCGTCTCGGCGCTGGGGCTGAGGCGTTCGTGCGGCAGGGTCTCCCACGCCGGGAACTCGATGATCTCGGCCTCGGGCAGGTAACTGTCGAGCGACCCCCGGACCGCCTCGGACTCGCGGCCCGTGGCGGTGACGACCAGCATCGCCTGCGGACCCTCGCGACGGTCGAGCAGCCCCGCGAGCAACGGGACGCGGAGGCCGTCGACGACCGAGAAGTCGGTGCTGCGTGCGGCCCGGTCGAGGGCGGCAGAGAAGGTGGAGGCGCGCGAGAGCGCCTGGATCAAGCCCGCGAGTATCACCCGCACGATGTTACGCGGCACCACCGACACCGCGGCCGGGGTTCGCTGACGGCGACACCGGCACCGGGCCCGCGGCGGTCGGCATCCGGCGAGCCGGTCAGCTCTTCGCGGTGTGGAACTTCAGCTGGGCTGCCGTGAGCCCGTCGGTCGCGATCATCTCGACGGCGTCGGCCGCGTCACCGATCAGGAACGGCAGCTCTTTGCGCTCGGTGGACGAGAAGTCCTTGAGGACGAAGTCGGCGGCGGGTTGCCTGCCGGGGGGACGGCCGATGCCGACCCGCACCCGGGTGAACTCGTTCGAGCCGGTGGCGGCGATGATGTCGCGGATGCCGTTGTGGCCGCCGTGGCCACCACCGTGCTTCAGCCGGACGACGTCGAAGTCGATGTCGAGCTCGTCGTGGACGACGATCAGCCGCGACACGTCGAGGTCGTAGTACCGCAGGAGCGCCTGCGTCGGTCCGCCCGAGACGTTCATGTACGTGGCGGGCTTGGCCAACACGAAGCGAGGGCCGCCGGGAGCGGTACGCCCCTCGGCGACCGTCGCGTTCGTGCGGTGGTTCTTGAAGCCGGCGGACAGACGGTCGGCCAGTTCGGCCAACACCATCTGCCCCACGTTGTGCCTGTTGCCGGCGTAGCCGGGCCCGGGGTTGCCGAGCCCGACCACGAGCCACTGGTCGTCGAGTGCCATCGTCGTGGTCGTCGTTCTCTCAGTGGGTCTGCGCCGGCAGGGTGTTCGGGGTGTGCCGTGTTACTCGGAGCGCTCTTCGTCCTCGATGGAGTCGACGTCGCCCTCGGCCTCGGCGGCCTCGCCGTCCTCGTCGGAGACCGCGTCGGTCGTCAGGTCGAGCTGGGGCACCGAGACGGCGAGCACGAGGGTCTCGGGCTCGCTGACCAGGGTCGCGCCCTTGGGCAGGGCGAGGTCGGCGGCCGAGATCTGGGCGCCCTCTTCGAGGCCCTCGATCGAGACGACGACGCTCTGCGGGATGTGCGTGGCCTCGACCTCGAGCTCGACGACGTTGAGCTCGACGACGTGGATCGTGCCGGGAGCCGACTCGCCCTCGACGTGCACGGGCACCTGGACGGTGACCTTCTCGCCCTGACGGACGACGATCAGGTCGATGTGCTCGATGGTCTGCTTGACCGGGTCGCGCTGGATGTCCTTGACGAGGGCGAGCTGGTTCGTGCCCTCGATGTCGAGCGTGATGACGGCGTTGGCGCGACGCGTGATCAGCATGGTCTCGTGACCGGGCAGCGTGACGTGCTGGGGGTCGGTGCCGTGGCCGTAGATGACCGCGGGGATCTGGTCGTTCGCGCGGATCTTGCGGGCCGCGCCCTTGCCGAAGCTGGTGCGCACGACGGCGCTGAGGGTGTTCTGGTCGGACATGTCGTCTCCTTGCAGGGGCCGCGGACGGCCCGGGGGTGTGTGGTCGGTGTCAACTCGAACGCGCATCGCGTGAGGAAGGACCCGCAACCCGAGGGGCGCCGCCCGGAGGACGATCACCGCTGCACGAGTGGTGCCTGAGCACCGAGCGCCTGCCTACCGCGTCGATCACGGGTGCCGGAGCACCCCTCGCCGAGGTTCAGCTGCCCAGGTTACACGTCGGCCGGGCGTGTCGCCAACCCGCGCCTCCTCTGGTTCGTCCGCCCGCGAGGGCGCACGGTCAGTTGGTCCGTCCGCCCGCGAGGGCGCACGGTCAGTGTTCGAGCTCGCCTCGTCGCACGGCCTCGAGATGGGCCACGACCGTCGCCACGACGTCGTCCGGGCCGGGACGCACGTCGACCTCGAACCCGGCCTCGTCGTCGGCCAGCGGCTCGAGGGTGGCGAACTGCGACTCCATCAGCCCGGGCGGCATGAAGTGCCCCTTGCGCTCCCGCTGGCGACGGGCGACGAGGTCGCGCACGCCGGTCAGGTGCACGAACCGGAGGCGCGGGTCGCCTTCGCGCAGGACGTCGCGGTACGCCCTCTTCAACGACGAGCAGGCCACGACGACCGAGTCGTCGCCCGCGGCGGTGATGCGGTCGGCGACGATGCGGAGCCACGGCCACCGGTCGTCGTCGTCGAGCGGGTGCCCCTCGGCCATCTTGCGGCGGTTCGCCTCGGGGTGCAGGTCGTCGGCGTCGACGAACGGGATGCCGAGGGTCTCTGCCAGCAGCTCGCCCACGGTCGACTTGCCCGATCCGGAGACCCCCATCACGACGACGGGCGGGACGGGAGCGGGGTGGGGCTGGTCGGTCACGGACGGCCTTCGATCGGGAACACGGTCCCGTCAACCCTAGGCGAGCCGTCCGGGAGGGGTACGGACGGTGCCTGTCGGACGCTCGGCACCGAGGCATAGTCTGCGATCACCATCGACCGAGAAGGAGGCACCGTGACCGAACACGGAGCAGCAGCGCAGTCCACCGCCAAGGCGAACATCGGAGTCGTCGGCCTGGCCGTCATGGGCTCGAACCTGGCTCGCAACCTCGCCAGCCGCGAAGGCAACACGGTCGCGGTCTACAACCGTTCCCCCGAACGCACCGACACCCTGATGGACGAGCACGGCGACGCGGGGTTCGTCCCCTCGAAGTCGATCGAGGACTTCGCGGCCTCGCTGCAGAAGCCGCGCACCGCGATCATCATGGTGCAGGCCGGTCGCGGCACCGACGCCGTCATCGACCAGCTCGCCGACGTGTTCGACGAGGGCGACATCATCGTCGACGGCGGCAACGCGAACTTCCAGGACACGCGCCGACGCGAGGCCGCCCTCAAGGAGCGCGGACTCAACTTCGTGGGTGCCGGCATCTCGGGCGGCGAGGAGGGTGCCCTGAAGGGTCCGTCCATCATGCCCGGCGGCTCGAAGGAGGCCTACGAGACGCTCGGCCCGATCCTGGCGTCGATCGCGGCGGTCGCAGAGGGCGAACCCTGTGTCACGCACGTCGGAGCCGACGGCGCGGGCCACTTCGTCAAGATGATCCACAACGGCATCGAGTACGCCGACATGCAGCTCATCGCCGAGTCGTACGACCTGCTGCGCCGGGTCGGCGGCCACGAGCCCGCCGCCATCGCCTCGGTCTTCGAGGAGTGGAACAAGGGCGAGCTCGAGTCGTACCTGATCGAGATCACGGCCGAGGTGCTGCGCCAGACCGACGCCAAGACCGACGGCCCGCTCGTCGACTCCATCGTCGACCAGGCCGGCTCGAAGGGCACGGGCGTCTGGACCGTGCAGAACAGCGTCGGGTTGGGCGTGCCGGTCGGCGGCATCGCCGAGGCCGTCTTCGCCCGCGCCGTGTCGTCGAAGCCCGCCCAGCGCGCGGCGGTGCAGAAGACCCTGCAGGGGCGACCCACGATCCAGGAGGCCGGCGACGGCTTCGAGGACGACGTGCAGAAGGCCCTCTACGCCTCGAAGATCGTCGCCTACGCCCAGGGCTTCGACGCGATCATCGCCGGTGCCGACGAGTACGACTGGGACATCGACAAGGGCGCCATCGCCAAGATCTGGCGCGGCGGCTGCATCATCCGCGCACAGTTCCTCAACCGCATCGTCGACGCCTACGAGAAGGACGCGTCGATCGCGACCCTGCTCGAGGACGACTACTTCGCCGCGGCCGTCCGCGACGGCGAAGAGGCCTGGCGCCGCGTCGTCGCCAAGGCCGCCCTCTCGGGCATCCCCGTGCCCGGGTTCGCCTCGGCGCTGTCGTACTACGACTCGCTCGCGTCCGAACGGCTGCCCGCCTCGCTCATCCAGGGACAGCGCGACTTCTTCGGCGCACACACCTATCAGCGCGTCGACGAGGAGGGCACGTTCCACACCCTCTGGTCGGGCGACCGTTCCGAGATCGAGACGGAGCCGTCTACCCACTGACGGGCGCCAGGGGGGCGCTCACCGCGCCTCCTGCGTTCTGACGGGCGTGCCCGTCGATGCGGTGCCGCTGCGGCGGCCGGCGTCGGCGGGCACGCCCGTTCGTCGCCCGCCGGAGCGGACCTCGGCTCTTCCCGATGCCGTCCCGCCCACGTCGGCAACTCAGGAGAACGACCACCGGAACGGCCCGCAGGAGGCGCGGCACGGCCGAACTCCGGAGTTGCCGACCGCAGACGAGCGGCATCGCGAGCCGAACCCGACCATTACCGCCACCGCCACCGCCACCGGGACGTGCCGGGCTGTGCCTGCCGGACCGGGCCGGGTCACGCCCCTCGCAGCCCGACGTCACCCCGCCCACGTCGGTAACTCAGGAGAACGACCACCGGAACGGCCCGCAGGAGCCGCGGCGCGGCCGAACGCCGGAGTTGCCGACCGCAGTCGGACGGCATCGCGAGCCGAACCCGACCGTTACCGCCACCGGGACGTGCCGGGACGGGACGGGTCCCGCCCCTTGCGGCCCGACGTCGCCCAGCCCACGTCGGCAACTCAGGTGAACGACCACCGGAGCGGCCCGCAGGAGGCGCGGCGCAGCCGAACTCCGGAGTTGCCGACCGCAGACGAGCGGGCAGGGCCGGGCAGGGCCGGGCCGGGCCGGGCCGGGCCGGGCCGGGCCGGGCGGGGCCGGCGGAGATGCCCGGGGTGGGACTGCGGTCACGGCGGGGCCGCCGGGCGCGCACGCGGGGGGAGCGAGGTCGCGCCGGCGGGCGCTCGCGCGGGGGGAGCGAGGTCGCGCCGGCGGGCGCTCGCGCGGGGGGGCGAGGTCGCGCCGGCGGGCGCTCGCGCGGGGGGAACGAGGTCGCGCCGTCGGGCGCCCGGCGAGCGACGCCGCGACGGGTGGGTGGGGCTAGGCGGCGCCGTCGAACATCGAGGTGACCGAGCCGTTGTCGAAGACCTCGTGGATGGCCCGGGCGATCAGCGGGGCGATGGGCAGGATCTCGAGCTTGTCGAACTTCTGGTGCTCGGTGAGCGGCAGGGTGTCGGTGACGACGACCGAGTCGATGAACTCGCTGTTGAGGATCTCGGGGGCGGGGTCGCTGAAGACCGCGTGGGTCGCGGCGACCACGACGCCGATCGCGCCGGCGGCCTTGAGCGCCTCGGCGGCCTTGACGATGGTGCGACCGGTGTCGATCAGGTCGTCGACCAGCAGGCACACGCGACCCGAGACGTCGCCGACGATCTCGTGGACGGTGACCTGGTTCGGCACCAGCGGGTCACGGCGCTTGTGGATGATGGCGAGGGGGGCGTCGAGCTTCTCGCTCCAGATGTCGGCGACGCGGACGCGGCCCATGTCGGGCGAGACCACGGTGAGGGTGGTGTTGTCGAGCTTGGCGCGGAAGTGTTCGAGCAGCACGGGCATGGCGAAGAGGTGGTCGACCGGGCCGTCGAAGAAGCCCTGGATCTGCGGCGCGTGCAGGTCGACGCTCATGATGCGGTGCGCGCCGGCCGCCTTGAAGAGGTCGGCGACGAGCCGGGCCGAGATCGGCTCGCGGCCACGACCCTTCTTGTCTTGCCGGGCGTACGGGTAGAACGGCGCCACGACGGTGATGCGCTTGGCCGAGGCCCGCTTCAGCGCGTCGACCATGATCAGCTGTTCCATCAGCCACTCGTTGATCGGGGCCGAGTGGGACTGGATGACGAAGGCGTCCGAGCCACGGACGCTCTCGTCGAAGCGGGCGTAGAGCTCGCCGTTCGCGAAGGTGCGGGCGTCGGTCGGGATCAGTTCGCTGCCGAGCTCGGCGGCGATCTGGTTGGCCAGTTCGGGGTGCGCACGCCCCGAGATCAGAACGAGTCGGTTCTCGCCGGTGATCTTGATTCCGGACACGTCACTCGCTCTCCGGCCCCGAGGGGCCAACCCGACCGGGTTCAGTCGGTCGTTCGTTCGGCGCGAGCGGCGGCCTCGGCAGCCGCCGAGCCGGGGCGGTTCGCCTCGACCCATCCGCTCGCATTGCGCTGTGGAGCGATGCTCAAGGCCAGGGCACCGGCCGGCACGTCTTTGCGGACGATCGTTCCGGCGCCTGTGTACGCTCCGTCGCCAATCCTAACGGGGGCGACGAAGACGTTGTGCGACCCGGTGCGGACGTGCGACCCGACCTCGGTGCGGTGCTTGTTCACCCCGTCGTAGTTGGCCGTGATGGTGCCGGCGCCGATGTTCGACCCCTCGCCCACCTCGGTGTCGCCCACGTAGCTGAGGTGCGGCACCTTCGACCCGGCGCCGATCTGCACGTTCTTGGTCTCGACGAACGTGCCGATCTTGCCGTCGGCCGAGAGCAGGGTGTTGGGCCGCAGGTACGCGAACGGACCCACGGAGGCGCGGGCACCGATGACCGCGAGGGTCGCGTCCGTGCGCTTGACCGTCGCCCCCTCGCCCACCTCGGTGTCGACGAGGGTGGTGTCGGGCCCGACGATCGCGCCCGGGGCGATGTACGTCGCCCCGCGGAGCTGGGTGCCCGGCAGCAACTCGACGTCGGGGCTGAGGGACACGTCGCGGTCGATCCAGGTGGTCTGCGGGTCGACGATCGAGACGCCCTCGCGCTGCCAGTGCTCGACGATGCGGTCGTTCAGGCGACGGGCCGCGGCGGCGAGCTGCACGCGGTCGTTGATGCCCTCGAGGCGCCAGGTCTCGTCGATCGCCCGGGCGGCGACGACCTCGCCGGCACCGGTGAGCAGGCCGACCATGTCGGTGACGTACTTCTCGTTCTGCGCGTTGGCCGACCCGATGCGGGGCAGGTGGGTGCGCAGGGCGGCGACCGTGAACACGTAGGTGCCCGAGTTGATCTCGCGGACGGCCCGCTCGTCGTCGGTGGCGTCCTTGTGCTCGACGATGCGGTCGACGTCGCCCGACTCGCGGCGGACGACCCGCCCGTAGCCGGTGGCGTCGGGCAGCACGGCGCTCAGCAGCGTCGCCGAGGCGGAGGCGGCACGGTGCTGGTCGAGCAGGGCGGTGAGCGTCGCGTGGTCGAGGAAGGGCACGTCGGCGCTGACGACCACGACGTCGCCGGTGAACTCGGCGGGCAGCGCCTCCACCGCTTGTTCGACGGCTCGACCGGTGCCGGGGACGTCGTCTTGGTCGACGACGAGCGCGTGCGGGGCGGTGTCGAGCACGCTCGCGACGACCAGGTCGCGCTCGTGCCGCACCACGGCGACGAGGTGGTCGGGCCGGAGCGCGCCGGCGCTCTCGAGCACGTGCTGGATCAGCGGCAGCCCCGCCAAGCGGTGCAGGACCTTCGGGGTCGAGGACTTCATGCGGGTGCCCTGCCCTGCGGCGAGGACGACGACGGCGAGCTGGCGTTCGGGCATGGTGCTCCTTGGTGAGGGGTGGCGCGTGATCACCGCCGATCCTCCCACGGGAGGCGACGCGGCCGCGGGTCACCCGCCCGGCGTGGGGACGTCGCCGACGCCGAGACGAGGTGGGGAGGAGTCAGCGGGAGCGGACCACCGCGACCGAGCCCGAGACCGCGACGACGTCCTCGACGAGCGCGACGGCGACGTCGGGCAACCCGGTCTTCTCGACGACGGCCTTCCGTGCCCGGTAGAAGAGCCAGCTGCCGACGAGGGCGCCGGACGCCCCGGCGAGCGCTGCGGCCACAGGGGTGCCCCGACGGCCGGTGCCGGCCATCGCGATGCCCGCGACGGCGCCGGAGACGGCGCGACCGAACAGCGGGCCGGCACCGACCCGGCTCGGCGTGGCCGGCAGCTTGTCGCCGACCAGCTCGCCGACCCCGGCGGCCACCAGGGCACCACGGCCGAGGGGCGAGCGGAACAGGCGCCAGCGCTGCCAGGGGCCCCGCGCCTCCCGGGTGTCGTGGTTCAGGGCCAGGACGGCGAGTGGCGTCGCCGAACGTGATCCGCTGAGGACGCCGAGCAGGGCGGCACGGAGCAGGGGCGGCAGGGAGTCGGTCTTCGACATGACGGGAGTCCTCGTCGTCAGGCGGACGCCGGGACGCCCGCGATCGGGAGCGGGACGGGACCGACGAGCCGACCGCGACCTGCGACGCTCGGGGCTCCGCCACCAGGATTCGAACCTAGACCTAACAGCTCCAAAGGCTGTCGTGCTGCCGTTACACCATGGCGGACCGCGCGTGCGCGCCGGACCATTCTGCCAGACCGCGACTCGACCGAGGTGACCGCGAGGGGTGACGTGCCCGCCGGGCCGCACCGCGCCTCCCGCGTCCGAGGACGGCCTCGGGCATGATGGGCGGATGCCCGAGCAGGACGAGGTCGACCGGATCGTCGAGGCGTGGCGCCACGAGCGACCCGACCTCGACTTCGCGCCGCTCCACGTGCTCTCGCGCGTGGGTCGGCTCTCGAAGCACCTCGACCGGGCGCGACGCGAGGCCTTCCACGCCAGCGCCCTCGAGTCGTGGGAGTTCGACGTGCTCTCGGCGCTGCGTCGGGCCGGCGGCTCCTACCAGCTGAGCCCCAAGACGCTGCTGCAGCAGACCCTCGTCTCGAGCGGCGCGATGACCAACCGCATCGACCGGCTGGTCGCGCGGGGCCTGGTCGAACGCCGCACCGACCCGAACGACGGCCGGGGCATCCTGGTCACGATGACGCCCGAGGGGCGCCGCGCCGTCGACGCCGCGATCGAACGACTCGTCACGGCCGAGGACGCCCTGCTCAGCGACCTCAGCGACGACGACCGCCTCCGGTTGACCGACCTGCTGCGCACGCTGAGCCTGACGCTCGGCGGCTGAGTCGGGCGACCGACGGAGCACGTCGGCCCGGCCCCCTACGCCAGCAGCTCGCTCAGCTCGAGCCAGCGCACCTCGAGTTCGCCCGTCTTGTGGTCGAGCGCCGTCAGCTTCGCCTGCAACGCGGCCAGGCCGTCGAAGTCGGACTGGTCGAACGAGGCGAACTGGGCCAACAGGGTCTCGCGCTCGCCCGCGGCCTTGGCGAGCTTGCGGTCGATCGAGCCGAGCTCTTTCTCGGCGTTGCGCTTCTCGGCTCCCGACAGGCCCGAGGCGGCGGCCGAGGCCGCGACCGACGCCGAGGCCCCCTGGACGGCCGTCGGGCGGTCGGTCGCGCCTCCTTGGTTCTGGGTCGCCTCGCGACGCAGCTGGAGGTACTGGTCGACACCGCCGGGCAGGTGCCGGAAGCGGCCCTCGAGCACGGCGTACTGCTGGTCGGTCACGCGCTCGAGCAGGTACCGGTCGTGCGAGACGACGAGCAGGGTGCCGGGCCAACCGTCGAGGAGGTCCTCCATCGCGGCGAGCATGTCGGTGTCGAGGTCGTTGGTGGGCTCGTCGAGGATCAGCACGTTCGGCTCGTTCAGCAGGATGAGCAGGAACTGCAGGCGGCGCTTCTGGCCACCGGACAGGTCCTTGATCGGCGTCTGCAGCTGGGCACTGGTGAAGCCGAGGCGCTCGAGCAGCTGCCCGGGCGTCATCTCTTTGCCGCCGGTGACGTACGAGGTGCGCTGTCGCCCGATGACGTCGTTGACCCGCTCATGGGCGACCTCGTGCAGGTCGGCGAGCTGCTGGTCGAGGATCGCGAACTTGACCGTCTTGCCCTGCTTGACGCGCCCCTCGGTGGGCGTGATGGCTCCGGTGACGACCTTGAGCAGCGTCGACTTGCCGGCGCCGTTGACGCCGAGCACGCCGGTGCGCTCGCCAGGAGCGATGCGCCACTCGACGTCCTGCAGGACGCGCTTGTCACCGAACGAGACACCGACCTCGACGAGGTCGACGACGTCCTTGCCGAGTCGCGCGGTCGCCATCTGCGACAGCTGGACCGCGTCGCGCACGGGCGGCTCGTCCGCGATCAGCTCGTTGGCCGCGTCGATGCGGAACTTGGGCTTGGTCGACCGGGCCGGGGCGCCGCGTCGCAGCCAGGCGAGCTCTTTGCGCATCAGGTTCTGGCGCTTGGACTCGGAGGCCGACGCCATGCGGTCGCGCTCGACCCGCTGCAGCACGTACGCCGCGTAGCCGCCCTCGAAGGGTTCGACGATGCCGTCGTGGACCTCCCACGTGTCGGTCGAGACCTCGTCGAGGAACCACCGGTCGTGGGTCACGACGACGAGGGCGCCCGAGTTGGGCGACCAGCGGCGCGAGAGGTGCTGGGCCAGCCACGCGACGCCCTCGACGTCGAGGTGGTTGGTGGGCTCGTCGAGGAACAGGACGTCCCAGTCGCCGACCAGCAGCGTGGCGAGGGCCACGCGTCGACGCTGGCCGCCGGAGAGGTCCTCGACCCGCGCCTCCCACGGGATGTCGGTGGCGAGGCCCGAGATGACGTCGCGGATGCGCGCGTCGCCGGCCCATTCGTGCTCGTCGCGGTCGCCGACGATCAGGCTGCCGACCG
>Ga0265780_10004907_pt1 | contig 17096 bp, 18 predicted proteins | sample P1T30metagenome_FD_192432 | JGI IMG/M metagenome (GOLD analysis project Ga0265780, IMG submission 192432) | Plant litter microbial communities from East Loma Ridge, Irvine, California - P1 T30 | ecosystem: Environmental > Terrestrial > Plant litter > Unclassified | place: USA: California... | reverse complement strand
GACTTCGGCGACCTCGAGAAGTTCAAGGCGCACTTCACCGCCACCGCGCTCGGCGTGCAGGGCTCCGGCTGGTCGGTGCTCGCGTACGACGTGATCGGTCAGCGCCTCAGCGTCTTCCAGCTCTTCGACCAGCAGGGCAACGTGCCGTTCGGCCTCGTCCCGCTGCTCATGCTCGACGTCTGGGAGCACGCCTACTACCTCGACTACCAGAACGTGCGCGCCGACTACGTCAAGGCGTTCTGGAACATCGTGAACTGGGACAACGTCGGCCAGCGCTACGCCGCGGCGACCACGAAGACCCAGGGACTGCTGACCTTCTAGCAGCTGGCCCCTCGAGGAGGCGCGGTGCGGGATCTCCTGCACCGCGCCTCCTTCGTCTTGTCGTCATTCAGGAACGGGCTGTCGCGCCTTCCTGCATCGCGCCTCCTCGGCTCTGTCGTCATTCAGGAACGGGCTGCCGCGTCGTCCTGCATCGTGCACGGATCAGGAACCTGCCTCCTCTTCTCGCGCCGATCAGGACCCACCTTCCTGAATGAAGCGAGACGACCGCGGGGTGCGTCCTCGGGATGAAAAGGGCGGGCAGGAGGCGCGTCCCGGCTCGGCCTGCCCCTAACCTGGCGCACATGGCGGACGCGAGGCGGTGGGGACGACACGTCGTCGCGCCCGCCGCGGCCCTCGTCTACTTCGTCTTCTGGGTGGCCAGCGCCTGGGGACGCGGCGGCGTCGCCGACAACACCGTCGTGTTCGGCCTGTTCGCCGTCGCGATCGCCCTCGCGTACTGGATCCCGACGACGTCGCTCGCGCTCGTCGTCGTCGTGCCCGTGCTGCAGCTGCTCGGGCTCGCCGAGGCGCCCTCGCAGAACACCTGGATGGCCTACGTCGCCATCGCGCTGGTCATGTTCTTCGTCGCGTTGAAGCCGTCGCCGTGGCTGCGGCTCGCCGCCCTGCTCGTCGCCGCGGTCGCCGCCGGGCTCGCCGCCTGGCTGCTCGCCGTGCCGACCCTCACCCGGCCGCAGAGCTGGAGCACCTGGGTCGGGGCCGGCACGACGGGGCTCCGCATCGAGTTCTCGCTGCTCATGGCCGCGCTGTTCGGCGTCTTCGCCGGGGCCTGGGCGATCGGCGTCGCCTTCGCGAGCATCCGGCGGGTGCTCGTCATCCGCCAGGCCCTCGAGGCGACCGAGACCCGGTTCGAGGCCGCCGACCTCGAGCTGCGCCTCGCCCAGGACAGGGCGCGCATCTCGCGCGACGTGCACGACGCCCTCGCCCACTCCCTCGCCGTCGTCGTCTCGCAGGCCCAGGGCGGGCTCGCCCTGCAGGCCACGCGGCCCGAGGTCGCGGCGGAGTCGCTGCGCACCATCGCCGAGGTCGGCCGCACCGCCCTGCTCGACGTGCGGCGCCTCGTCGAGCGCATCACCCAGGACGACGACGTGACCGCCCCCCGCGAGACCCTGGCCGACGTCGCCGGGCTCGTCGCCGCCATGCGGGAGGTGGGGATGGAGGTGGAGGTCACCGTCGAGGGCGCCTCCGAGCCCCAGGGACCGCCCGGGGCGCTCGCCCCCTCGCAGGAGCTCGCCGTGTACCGCATCGTGCAGGAGAGCCTCACGAACGCCCTCAAGCACGCGGGCACGTCGAGCCACGTCGCCGTCCAGCTCGACTGGCGGGGTCGGGGCCTCACGCTGCAGGTCACGTCGCGGGGCCGGGGCGCGCCGCTCGTCGCCGCCCGCACCGGCGCCGAGCGGGGCGCGGGCGTTCGCGGCATGACCGAGCGCGCCCGGCTCGCCGGGGGCTGGCTGAGCGCGCAGCCGTCCGCCGACGGCACGTCGTTCGAGGTGACCGCGTTCGTGCCGACGACCGGGGCCTCCTCGGCTGCGGCGACCGGCGCCTCCTCGGCTCCTGCCGTCGCCTCCGCCTCCTCTGTTCCCGCCGCCTCGTCCGCCGACTCGTCCGCCGCCTCCTCCGAGAGAAGCCCCTCATGACCGACGCCCCCACCGCCGCCCCCGCCACCGCCGCCACCGGCGGGCCCGCTCCCGTCATCACCGTCGCGGTCGTCGACGACCAGCCCCTGTTCGCGTCGGGCCTGCGCATGCTGATCGAGGCGCAGCCCGACCTCCGCTGCGTCGGCACCGCCGTCGACGGACGAGAGGCCCTGGCCCTCGTCGAGCGCGAGCGCCCCGACGTCGTGCTGATGGACCTCCGCATGCCCGTGATGAACGGGCTCGAGGCGACGGCGCGCATCCTCGAGGGCGTGTCGCCCGACGACCTGCCGCGGGTGGTGGCCCTCACGACCATCCAGCGCGACGAGGCCGTGTTCGGCGCCCTCAAGGCGGGCGCCTACGCGTTCCTCACGAAGGACGCGACGCCCGACGAGGTGCTGACGACGATCCGTGCGGCCTGGGCGGGCGACCCGGTGCCGACCGCGGCCGCCGCGCTCGACGTCGTGCACGAGTTCGCCGTGCCGACGACCCCGGCGCCGCGCGTCGACCCCCTCGAGCCGCTGTCGCCGCGCGAGCGGGAGATGTTCACGCTCGTCGCCAAGGGCCTCAGCAACATCGAGATCGCGGGCGAGGCGTACCTGAGCGAAGCCACGGTGAAGAGCCACGTCCGCGCGGTGCTGCAGAAGCTCGGCATGCGCAACCGCGTGCAGATCGTCGTCTTCGCCTACGAGAACGGACTCGTGCCCGCCTCGGACGCCGCGTCGAGGCCGCGCCGGTGAGGGGCGCCCGGTGAGGCCCGGCGGTCGGGAGCGCGTCGCGAAGCGCGTCACCGTCGTCGCCGTGGCCGCCCTCGTCGCCGGGGTCGTCGCCGTCGGCATCCCCGCCAACGCGGCCTGGACCCTGCCCGACCTGCCGGAGCGGGACCGCGCGTCGTGGACGATGCCGCTCGACCAGTACGTCGGCGTCGGCGTCGTCCGCCTGAACTACGCGACCGAGCTGCTCATCCAGGCCTGCATGGTCGAGGCGGGGCACGACGACGCGGTGGTGCCCTGGCGCGACGTCGACGCCGCGACGAACGCCACCGAGCGCCAGCCGCTCCGCGCCTTCGACCTCGCCGCCGCCCGCGAGCGCGGCTACCACGTGCCCGCGACGGACGACCAGGGCGCCGACGCCTGGCGGGCGTTCGAGTACCGCGAGACCTCGCAGGACGAGGCGCTCGACCGGTCGACCTGCCTCGACCGCGCCTACCGCCAGCACCCCGAGCTGCTCACCGGCGCCTCGGCGTCGGCGAGCACGGGGTCGGTGGGCGACATCGCGATCAGGCTGAGCAACGCGGCGTTCCTCGAGGCCCGACAGGACTCGTCCGTCCGCCGGGCCGCCGACGCGTGGCACACCTGCATGCTCGACGAGGGCGTCGGCGCTGGCCCCTGGGCCGACGACCTGCCCGACGACCCTGCCGACATGCCGACCCCGGCCATGGCCGACGCCTTCACCTCGTACGACCCGGCGACCCCGGTGGGCGACGACGAGCTCGAGCTCGCCGAGACCGACGCGGGCTGCCGCGAGACCTCGGGCTACCTCCACGCCCTCTACGACGCCGAGTGGCAGGAGCAGCTCACCGTCCCGCACGACTACGGTGAGCGCCTCGCCCAGATCGACACGGGCCCGCTCGTCGCGGCGCACCAGCTCGTCGACCGGACCATCGAGCGACTCGGGCCGGAGCGGCCGGAGGGGCTGTGAGCGGCGTCGCGGGCGGTCCCGAGGAGGCGCCGACCGCCTCCTGCAGGAGACCGTCGCGGATCACGAGGATGCCTCGCCCCTCCGACGGGGGGTTACGAAACAGGCTGCGCAGTATGCATGATGGGGGACAGAGGGACATCCACGGGGCGGGGGCTCCTGCCGGTCGGCTGACGCAGGTCAGTCGACCGGGGGACGGTCCGTCGGCCTGATCAGCGCGGCGAGTCCGTCGACGAGGCCGGCGGACCGCACGGAGAGCAACGACGGCAGCACGAAGTGCATCATGTCCTGCAGCCGCTCGAAGACGTCGGCGTGGCCGGTGGCGAGGGCCGAGAAGGTCTGCACGCCGCTGAAGGCGCCCACGACGAAGCGCGCGGCGCGGTCGACGTCGAGGTCGGCGCGGAACGTCCCCTCCTCGACGGCGCGGCCCACGTGCCCGGCCGTCTCGCGGACCCACTCGAGCGCCGACGGCGCCCTGCTCGGCACCTCGCCGATCGACTCGGACGAGAGCCTCAGCCCGGCCGCGACCATGGGCTCGGTCGACAACTGCGTGGCGAAGGAGGCGCACGACAGCATGAGGGCCTCGGCCGCCGAGCCGGCGTCGGCGACGGCGAGCTCGGTCCAGGCCCGCGACAACCGCTGCTGTTCGGCGACGACCGCGGTGGCGAGATCGGCCTTCGACCGGAAGTGGAAGTACAACGCGCCCTTGGTGACCCCCGCCGCGTCCGTCACCTGGTCGAGCGACGTCTCCGCGTACCCACGGGCGAGGAACACCGAGGAGGCGCCCCCCAGGATCGCCGCCCGCGTCTCGAGTGCCCTGCGCTGCTGCGCCACTGTCTCCCCCTGTCCGCCCGTCGTCGCACGTCGGTGGTCGGCCGCCGTGACGAGGTCGTCCCCAGGGTAAGGCCGTGGCGGTACCGTCTCGACATGACCACCGTGCTGCGCCTCATGCCCGACGACCGGCTCGGCCCCTGGATCGCGAGGTCCCGGGCCGACTACGAGGAGGCGCGGCTGCGGTCGGGCGAGTCGGCCGAGATCGCGGCGGAGAACGCCAGGACCTCGTTCGAGCGGAACTTCCCGGGCGGGCGGCCGGCGCCGGGGCACCTCGTGCACGAGGTCGTCGCGGTGGAGCCCGGCGCCGGGGCGGACGACGCCGGCGAGGTCGTCGGCTGGATCTGGGTCGGCCCCTTCGCCGAGGGCAGCGACGCGTGGTGGGTGTGGGACGTCGAGATCGACGAGCACCACCGCGGCGCCGGCCACGGTCGGGCGGCGATGCAGCTCGCCGAGCAGCAGGGCGCGCGGCACGGCGCCGTCACCCTCGGCCTCAACGTCTTCGGCTACAACGAGGTCGCCCGCAGGCTCTACGAGTCGCTCGGCTACGAGACGACGTCGCTGCAGATGCGCAAGGCCCTGCCGCGCCCCTCGGGCACCCCGCCGCGCCCCTCGAGCACCGCCGAGTGAACGGAACACCGCCTCAGTAGGCGGTGTTCCATCCACTCGGCGGTGTCAGGACGTCGCCGAGCTGCGCCGGCGTCGTCTCCGTCGTCACCGATGCCTTCGTCATCGAGGCACGCGACCTCGGTCATGTTCTCAAGGAACATATTGACATGTCTCGTTTGCAATATTGGACTTGGATTGACGACCCCCTGCACATCAAGGAGCAGACATGATCAGCCCTACGAGACTCGCATCGGTCAGGAGCCTGGCCGCCGTGGCGGTACTCCTGTCGACCCTTGGCTCTGCACCTGATGCCGGAGCCTCGACGGCCGTGCCAGCCCCGGAGTCAGGCACGTTCACCGTGGATGTCGGCACGGTCGAGTCCGGCACCATGAGCACTCGGTCAACGTGCGTCTTCTTCATGGAGGGCGACTACGTGCACATCTCGTCGTCGGCACCGAGAACGGCTTCGGCCCACGGCTGGTGGCGAAACGCCCGCGGGTGTTCGGGTCTGAAGGCGGTCGTGAAGACCCGACTACAGCGCCAGAACGCGAACGGAACGTGGACGGACATCGGAAGCCTGGGCAGAGCCACGGTCTACTCCGGCGGGGGCGCCGGCAAAAGGACAGTCACTCGTCACGTCTGCGCAGGAACAGCAACGAAGACATACCGGCACTGGGTCGATGTCGATGTCATCGGAGTGGCAGATGCTCCGAACAAGCACTATTCCCCTGCTCGCCGCCTGCAGTGTGGATGATGAGTGCATGAGTTCCTCCTGGACCCTCGTTGTCGAAGGCGACTTCGTCCGGCATGCCTGGCTCGACGCCGAGACCGACTTCGCGAGCGTCGTGTCTGCTCGTGTCGCCTCACTGGGGATCGATCCCGGCACGCGCACCAGCTCCGTCGTCGGAGCGACGGTTCGCGATGACGAGCAGCCGACCTGGATCGTGACCGAGGCCTGGGTCAGATCTGGCCCGGGCACCATCTGCACCCTCGCCGTCGAGGTCTCCGAGCGTGCCGGATCACTCGCGTTCGCATGCTCGATCCTCGTCGAGGCGCTGCGCCGACTCGGGGATGCCCGCATCGATGCCGTGACGGTCCGATGTGGTGAAGAACGCCCACGTGACGGCAACGCCGCCTCGGACGCCCTGTGGACGGAGCTCTCCGCCCCCGCGGACGCGACATCGGCCCTGGTCGCAGCTCCCGGAGCGGGGCCTGGCGGCCCCCCGGACGACCAGTGGGCGTCCGCCTCCGACGGCGTCTCGTGGCTGCGCGGGAGTCGATGGCGGACCACCACGGGAGTCGAGCCCGGTGCAGGCGGCCGCGGTCTCGAGATGCAGATCGTCGTGCCGGAGTGGTCGTCGTCGGTCGTCGCACTCGTGGCCGACACGGCTCTGCGTGCACTCGGGACTCGCGAGGTCAGGGTCGCCCGCCACTGAGGCACGGACGCACCGCGCCCCTCGAGCACCGCCGAGTGGACGGAACACCGCCTCAGTGGGCGGTGTCCCGTCCACTCGGCGGTGTCAGGGCGTCGCCGACGCGGCTCGCATGGGGAGGGAGCCCCGGTTCGCCGCCCGCGCGGCGCGCACCACCCGGCCTCCGGCTCGCGACCAGCACCCCCGCGACGACGACCACGCCGGCGCAGACCTCGACGAGGTCGGGCACCTCGTCGAAGGCGACCCACGACGCGAGCACGCCGACGACAGGCACGAGCATCGAGAACGGGGCCACCGTGCTCGACGGGTACGCGGCCAACAGCCGCGTCCACAGCCCGTACCCGAGCACCGTCGCCACGAGCACCACGTAGAGCAGCCCGACGACCGACGGCAGCGCGGCGAGCGAGAACGCCCCGACGAGGCTGTCGCCGATGCGCCGTGGCCCCTCGACGAGGAACGAGAGCACGAGCATGGGCACGGGCGGCACGACCGACATCCAGAGCGTCAGCCGCAGCGGGTCGGGTGCGGCAGCGCGGCGCACGGCGACGTTGCCGAGCCCCCAGCCGACCGCCGCGCACAGGGTGAGCACGAGGGGCAGCAGGGCCGAGACCTGCGCCCGGTGCGCGGCGATGACGGCGAGCGCCAGCACGGCGACCCCGATGCCGATCGCCTGCCGCCGGCTGATGCGCTCGCGCAGCCAGATCGCCGCGATGACGACCGTGGCCGGCGCCGACGCCTGCAGCACGAGCGACGCCAGCCCCGCGGGCATGCCCGCGGCCATGCCGAGGTAGAGGAACCCGAACTGGAGGATCCCCAGCCCGACGCCCACCATGAGCAGCCGCGACCAGGGGATCGCCGGCCGGGGCACGAAGAGCAGGGTCGGCACCGCGAGCAGCGCGAAGCGCAGCGCCACGAGGAAGATCGGCGGGAAGTGGTCGAGCGCCAGCGCCGTCATCGGGAAGTTGACGCCCCAGCACACCACGACGACGAGGGCGAGGAGGCGGTCGCGGGGGCTCATGGGACCACCCTGCAGGAGGCGCAGATGCAGGACCAGCGCTTGTTCCGTCATCGACGATGTAGCGTCCCTTCATGGAGATCCAGCACCTCGACCTGCTCCGCGAGCTCGCCGACCGCGGCAGCGTCACCGCGGTCGCCGCCGCCGTGCACCGGTCGCCGAGCGCGGTCTCGCAGCAGCTGAGGACGCTGCAGCGCCAGCTCGGCGTCGAGCTCGTGCGGCGCTCGGGACGCGGGGTGCTGCTGACGGACGCGGGGCAGGCGCTGGCCCGCGCCTCCGTCGCGGTCTCGACGGCCGTCGCCGAGGCCGAGGCCGCGCTCGAGGCGCACCGCGGCGGCCGGGTGGGCGTCGTGCGGCTGGCCCTGTTCCCGTCGGCGTCCGAGCTGCTGCTGCCCGGCCTGCTGCGCCGGATGCGCGACCACGGGGGCATCGAGCTCGAGGTCGTCGACCGCGACGTCTCCGAGGACGAGTTCGCGACCCTCACCGCCGACGTCGACGTGGTGATCGGCCACCGCTCCGACGGCGTCGTGCCCGCTGAGCACCCGGGACTCACCGTCGTGCCGCTGCTGCGGGAGCCGCTCGAGGTCGCCCTGCCGCTCGACCACCCGCTGGCCGGGCGCGACCGCGTCGCGATCGCCGACGTGATCGGCGAGCCGTGGATCGGCGTGCCCCAGGGCTACCCGATCGACCGCGTGCTCGTGTCGATGGCCCTCCAGTCCGGGGTCGCGCCCCGGGTGGTGCACCGCACCGTGCACCTGCCGGTGATCGAGGCCATGGTCGCGGCCGGCCTCGGCGTCGCGCTCGTGCCGCGGCACACGTCGGCCGGGCGGGCACCGGGACGCTTCCGCCTCGCGACCCTCGACAGCGTGCGGGCCGGGCGGCACGTCGAGGCCCTCATGCGACCCGAGCGCGCGGCACGGCCCGTCGTGCAGACGGTCGTCGCCGAGATCGTGGCCGAGGCGCGGGCGACCGAGGCGGCCTCCGAGGAGGCGCGGCGCGCCTCCTGAGGTCCGCCTGCGGCCGAGAAGGGGGATGGCCCCCGGCTCACGGGAAACGAGTCGGGAGCCGTTCCGCCGGACGGGGCTCCGGCGCGGCAGGTCGAGGACCTGATGGAGCCGACGCTACGCCGTCAGTCCGTGCAGCGGCAGCGGCACGGGGCGATGAGGACGTCGGCGGCGGGCCCACGCTCGTGCGCCTAGCGGACGCCCTTCGTGGCGAGGAACGCGACCGGGTCGGTCGCGATGCCGCCTCGACGGATCTCGAGGTGCAGGTGGCAGCCCGTCGAGCCGCCGGCCGTGCCGACGGCGGCGATGTTCTGGCCCGCCGCGACCTTCTGGCCGTTCGCGACGTAGATGCCCGAGCGCTCCATGTGCCCGTAGGCGCTGCTGATGCCGTTGCCGTGGTCGATGATCACGAGGTTGCCGTACCCGCCGGCCGCGCCCGCGTAGGTCACCGTGCCCGCCGCGACCGAGTAGATCGCGGTGCCGCAGCTCGCGCCGAAGTCGGCGCCGGCGTGCAGCTTGTACTCGCCCGTGATGGGGTGCACGCGGTAGCCGTACGCCTGGTACGACGAGTACGAGCGGATGGCGCTGACCCAGCCGGTGCCCGGGTCGGGCGTCGTCGTGCCGGGCGCGCCGGGGCCCGCGGGCACCGATCCGCCGCCGCCGCGGGCGGGGGCAGGGGCGGCCGCGGCGGCACGGGCGGCAGCCGCGGCGGCGGCGGCCTCGGCGGCCGCCTTCGCCTGGGCCGACGCGTAGGCCTGCTCGAGCGTGAGGCGGTCGTCCTGCAGCAGGGCGACCTGGGCGGCGAGCGTGGCCTTCTCGTCGTCGACGGCTGCCACGTCGCGCTGTGCGGAGTCGCTCGCCGCGACGGCGGCGTCGAGGGCGTCGGAGGCCTCGTCGGCCAGCTCGTCGCGCTCGGCGAGGGCGACCGCGGCCTGGTCGGCCAGCGACGTCGCGAGGTTCTCGGCCGACACGGCACGCTCGCGCAGGGTGCTGAGGTTCTCGCCGATCTTGGTCGACATGCTCAGGCCGCGCAGCACCTCTTCGGCGCCGGCACCGGACGACAGCAGGTCGCCGGTGAGGCCCCCGCTGCCGGGACGGGCGAGCAGGGCGGCGGCCTGGCCGACCACGACCTGCGCGGAGTCGGCGTCGGCGCGCGCGTCGGCGGCCTGCTGCTTCACGGTCTCGTAGGCGCCGGTCGCCTCGTCGACGGCGAGCTGGGCCTCGGTCAGCGCGGCGCCGGCCTCGTCGGCCGCCGACTGCGCGTCGGCCGCACGGGTGGAGGCCGCCTCGAGCGCGGCCTGGATGTCGGCGAGCGCCGTCTTCTTCGCCTGCTCCGAGCCGCGGGCGTCGAGCACCTGCTGCCAGCTCGGCCCCGCGGCCTGCGCGGGGGCGGGCGCGGAGAGCACGGGGACGGCGGCGAGGCCGACCACGAGCAGGGCGGCGACCACGACGCGTCCGGCCGAGGCCCGGAGCGACAGGGGTCCCGAGGGGACCGAGGGTGCGGTCGACGAGGGCAGCAGGGCGGACGAGGGGGCAGGGCGGCGGAGCATGGTTCTCGGTTCGTCGTGTGGAGGCGGCGGGACCGGCGGTGTGCCGGTCGTGATCTCGCGGCTCGGGCGCGGCGGTCCTCCCACCCTAGCGACCGCCTCCTCGTCGCTCTTCCCCCCGTGCACGGCACACGACACCTGTCGGCCGTCCCGGCACCTGGGGAGGAGGCGCCGCCCCGGTCCCCGGGGACAACGCGTGTCCCCCGAAGCGCCCCCTGTGCGCAGCCGCCCCGCGTGCTGTCATGGAGGTCCACCATCGTCGGGGCCCCTCCCCCGGCGCCCGGGAACGGGCACCATGCCGCACCTCCTCCGCACCGCACTCGGCACGCTGGTCGTCGCCGCGGCCCTCGGCGTGGCCGGCTGCACCTCCGCCGACCGCGACGTCGCGGGCCCGAGCCCGTCGCCGACACAGACCGGCGACGCGTCGACCGAGGCCTCCCCCACGACGAGCCCGTCGCCCGACGCCGACGGCGCCCCGCGCCCCTTCGGCGCGATCACCCCAGACACCATCCGCTCGGCCCCGAACACCGTCGTCTTCGACGGCGGGCTGGCCGTCGAGCAGAACTCGCTCGCCGCCCGGGCCGCCGAGCGTCTCACCGCGGACGGGCGCGACGACGCCGCGAGGGCGGCCGAGCTCATCGCCGAGCGCCCGGTCGCGCTCTGGCTCGGCGACGGCCACGACGACGCCGCGCTCGTCGACGAGATCACCGACTACCTCGTCGCCGCCGAGCTGCAGGACGCGACGCCCGTCTTCGTCACCTACGCCGTCCCCGACCGCGACTGCGGCAACTACTCGGCGGGCGGCCTCGCGGCCGACGACTACTCGGCCTGGAACCAGCTCGTCGCCGACACCCTCCGCGGCCACCGCGCCGTCGTGATCGTCGAGCCCGACTCGCTCGGCATGCTGACCCGCTGCCCCGACCTCGCCGACGAGCGCCTGCCGCTCATCCGCCAGTCGGTCGCCGCCTTCGCCGACGCGGGCGTGCCCGCCTACCTCGACGGTGGGAACTCGAACTGGGTCCCGCCGCGCGAGATGGCCGAGAGGCTCGAGCAGGCGGGCATCGACCGGGCCCGCGGCTTCTACACGAACGTCGCGAGCTTCTACCCGGTCGACGACGAGCGGGCCTACGCGGAGCGCGTCAGCGAGCTGACCGACGACAGCCGCTACGTGATCGACGTCTCGCGCAACGGTCAGGGCTGGCGCGGCACCTGGTGCAACCCCGAGGGCGCCGGCCTCGGACAGGACCCCCACGTCACCGGCGGCAGCAAGGGCCTCGACGCGTTCCTCTGGGTCAAGACGCCGGGCATCAGCGACGGCACCTGCAACGGCGGGCCGCCCGCCGGCGAGTGGTGGCCCTCGTTCGCCGAGGGACTCGTCGAGCGTCGCCGCGAGTAGCCGCACGGCCGTCGGCGACGGAGGCGCGGGTCGGCACCCCGGGAGCCCGTCAGCGGCTGCGCAGCAGCTCCAGGAACTCGTCGGCCATGGACAGCTGCCGCTCGAGCCGGGCCCGGCGCTCGACGGTCTGCTCGATGAACGCGTCGAGACGGGCGCGGATGTCGTGCTCCGCGCCTCCTCGGGCCTCGTCGCCACCGGCGTCGAGACCGGCGTCGGACCCGAGGGCGTCGACGACCTGCAGCAGCTCGGCCATCTCGTCGAGCGAGAACCCCAACGGCTTCATCCGCCGGATCACCATCAGCCGCGAGAAGTCGGCCTCGGTGTACAGCCGGAACCCGCCGTCGCTGCGGCCCGACGGCACGAGCAGCCCGACCTCGTCGTAGTGCCGGATGGTCCGCAGCGACATCTCGGCGCGGTCGGCCAGCTCGCCGATCTGCATCATCGGTGCGACGGCGTCCGCCATGTGCCCTGGCCCATCTCTACCTTCGCGTGAAGGTAGGGTCGTCGACACGGCAGTGTCGCCGGTCCCCTCGATCTTCTCATCACCCCCACCCGGAGCACACCGTGACCACCGCCTCCCCCCTGCCCCGCGCCGCCGTGCCCGGCCGTCCCGACGACAGCGTGCGCGCGGTGCTCCGCTCGCCGCGCCTCCTCACGCGGGAGGCGCTGGCCGGCATCGTCACGACGCTCGCCCTCGTGCCCGAGGTCATCTCGTTCTCGGTGATCGCGGGCGTCGACCCGATGGTCAGCCTGGTCGCCTCCGTCGTGCTCGCGGTGGTCATGTCGCTGCTCGGCGGGCGCCCTGCCATGGTGACGGCCGCGGCCGGCTCCGTCGCCCTCGTCATCGCGCCGCTGGTGCGGACGCACGGCGTCGAGTACGTGCTGCCGACGGTGCTGCTGGCCGGCGTCATCCAGATCGTGTTCGGCACGGCCGGGCTCGCCCGCCTCATGCGGTTCATCCCGCGCTCGGTGATGATCGGCTTCGTCAACGCGCTCGGCATCCTCATCTTCGTGGCGCAGGTGCCGCACCTCGTCGACGTGCCGTGGATCGTCTACCCGCTCTTCGCCCTCACCATCGCGATCGTCGTGCTGCTGCCGCGGTTCACCACCGTCGTGCCGGCACCGCTGGTCGCGATCGTCGTCGTCACCGTGATCGTCGTGGCCGCGGGCCTCACCGACGTGCACACCGTCGGCGACGAGGGCCCGATGGGAGGCGGCCTGCCGGGCCTCACCCCGTGGCTCGTGCCGTTCAGCCCGGAGACCCTCGGCATCATCCTGCCCACGGCGCTCAGCGTCGCCTTCGTCGGCCTGATGGAGACCCTGCTCACCGCGAAGCTCGTCGACGACATCACCGAGACGCCCTCGCACAAGGGCAAGGAGTCGTGGGCCCTCGGCGTCGCCAACATCGCCGCCGGCGCCTACGGCGGCATCGCGGGCTGCGCCATGATCGGCCAGACCGTCGTCAACGTGAAGATCGGCCGGGCGCGCACCCGCGTCTCGACGCTCGCCGCCGGGCTGTTCCTGCTGCTGCTCGTCACGGGGCTGAGCTCGGTGATGGCGCGCATCCCGATGGTCGCCCTCGCCGCGGTGATGATGGTCGTCGCGATCACGACCGTCGACTGGCACAGCGTGCGCCCCTCCACCCTGAAGCGGATGCCGGTTCCCGAGACACTGGTCATGGTGGTCACGGTCGCGGTCGTCGTCGCGACGAACAACCTGGCAATCGGCGTCGGCGTCGGCGTGCTGCTCGCGATGGTGCTCTTCGCCCGCCGGATCGCGCACGTCATCACGGTGACGCGCAGCGTCGACGGCGCGGCGGGGCGCGTCCGCTACGACGTCGTCGGGCCGCTGTTCTTCGGCAGCAGCAACGACCTCGTCGAGCACTTCTCGTACGCCGCCGACGCGGCCCTCGCAGAGGAGGCGACCGTCCTCGTCGACCTGAGCCGCGCCTCCGTGTGGGACGCCTCGAGCGTCGCCGCCCTCGACTCGGTCGGGACGAAGTTCGCCGCGCACGGGCTCACCGTCGAGTTCGTCGGGCTGGACGAGCGGAGCGGCACGTTCCACGGCCGCCTCACGGGTCAGCTCGGCGGCTGAGCCGGCGCGGGCCCGGGGGACCCGCGTGGTGTGGTGCTCGCTACGCGCGTGAGGCCGCGGCGCGCGACGCCGACCCGTGGAGACGGGCGAGCCTGAGGGCGAACGCCAGCACGCCGTGCCCCTGGACGCGAGCCGAGAACGCGTCCCGGGCGGCCCGGCGTCCGTTCATGCCGGGCACCGTGACGACGGCGGCCTCGGCGGCGGCGACGGACGCGTCGACGAGGGCCTCGGGCTGCACGAACGAGGCCCGGCAGGTCTGCGGCAGCACGGCGGCCTCGGCCCGGCGTCGACCACGCGGACGCAGCAGCGGAGCGTGCTCGTCGTCTCGTCGCAGGGACTTCCCGCCTCGGCCGAGCGCGTCGTGGTCCGACTGGCTCGGAGAGGCGGTGGTCGTCACGCGGGTGGTCCTCACGGTCGGCGGATCTGTCTGGAGGGAACGATCGAGTCTATCGCGCCACGTCCCCCGAACCGAGTCCGCTCCCAGGTTCATCCGGGTCACCGCGGGCGGGTGAGCGCTCTCACCCCTCACGCCGCCGCCTCCTCAGCTCACGCCTCAGGGCCCGTCGCTCGCGGCGGCTCGGGGGCGGGGGCTCGACGGCCGCCGCACGGGCGGCGCGGCGTTCCTCGCGACGGTCCCGCCACCTCCTCAGCTCGTCGTCGACGTCGCGGGTGGGCGTCACCACGGGAGGTCCGCCGGTCAGCTGGCGCCGCGCCTCCACGATCCGCGCGTTGAAGTCGTCGAGGTGCGCCCGGACGGCGGCCTCGGTGCCGAGGGCGTCGAGGGTGTCGTCGAGCTCCTGGTGCTCGGTGCGGAGCGAGAGCGCAGGAGGCGCCAGGCCGGTGAGCCCCTCCCTCTCGATCAGGCCCCGGATCCACCAGTCGGGGTCGACCGTGCCGCCGGCGAGACCGGGCAGGGGCTTGCCTGCCAGCGGCAGGTCGTCGAACTCCCCGCGCTGCACGGCGAGGTCGATCGCGGTGCGGGCCCAGGCGCGCATCTCGGCCGCGGTGCGGGTGTCACGCGGGGCGTCGTCGGGCGGCGCCTCTCCCTCCACGCGGTAGCGCGCGGCCGCGACCCTCGGGTCGTTCCGTGCCGGTGTCGAGCCGTCCTCCCCTGACATGCCGTCGAGGGTACGCCGCGGGCGCCGGGCGGTCCCGGTGCGCTGCGGTCCGCCCGCTACAGCTCGCGGACCTGCACGATCTCGCGCAGAGCCGAGATCGCCTCGGGGTCGCCGGAGCCGAGCCCGTGGCGGGTGACGTTCAGGGCACCTGCCGCGGTCCCGGTGACCACCGCCTCCTCGAGTCCGCCGCCCGCGGCCAGCACGGACGCGATGCCGGCCGTGAGCGAGTCGCCCGCGCCGCGGGTGTCGACGACCTGCATCGACGGCACGGTCACCTCGAGCACGCGGGTGCCCGGCCCGTCGAGCACGAAGGTCGGCAGGTCGGAGCAGGTGACGACGACCGACGACGCCCCGCGCAGCCTCAGGTCGCGCATCGCCTCGACGATCTGCTCGGGCGTGCTCTCGGCGATGAGGTCGTCGGCGAGCAGCTCCTGGTCGCTGACCTTGAGCACGTCGACGCCGCCCTCGAGCACCGCCGAGAGCCGCTCCCCGGCGAGGTCGGCGACGACGACGCGGTCGACCGCGCGGAGGTCGGCGGCGAGACGGCGGTAGAGGCCGACGGGCAAGGTGTCGTCACCGACCGGGCCGCTGAGCACCGTGAGGTCGGACTCGAGCCCGGCGCGCAGGGCGAGGCCGTAGAGCTCGTCGAGGTCGTGCCGGGTGAGGGCGTCGCCGGGGGTCTCGACGATCTCGTCCCGGTCGCCGTCGCGGCGGTCGTGCACGTAGGCGGAGCCCCGGCCCTCGCGGCGCACGCTCAGCAGGGGGACGCCCTCGTCGTCGCAGAGGTGGCCGACGACCGCGCCGGTCTCGCCGACGAGCGCGGCGACGACGACGACCTCGGCCCCGAGCGTGCGGAGCATGCGGGCCTGCCAGAGGCCCTGGCCCCGGCGTGGACGTGCACGTCGGCGCCGGCGCCGTGGTCCTCGACGGTCACGGTGAGCACGGGCGAGGGGGCGAAGACGGCGACTCGGCCTGTCATGGTGGTCCTGTTCTGTGGGGCCCCGCGGGTGCGACGGCTGTCAGAGCAGACCGAACCACGCGGTGCGGGGCTCGTCTCCCAGCACTCTCCCGGGCGGGTCTGAGTCGGGGGACGCGGGGGCGGGATCCAGGAACTCGCCCGGCAGCGTCCTGGGTCGCGGCCGGGCGACGTGGTTCAGGAACCCGCCCGGCAGCGTCCTGCGTCGTGGCCGGGCGACGTGGTTCAGGAACCCGCCTCGCTGGGTTCCTGAGTCGTGCACGGTTCAGGACCCCCGCCTCCTACGTGCTGCGAACTCAGGATCCAGCTTCCTGAATGAAGCGGGTGTGGGCGTGCGATACGCAGTTCAGGAACTCGCCGGGCTCGGGTCCTGAGTCGTGCACGGTTCAGGACCCGCGCCTCCTGCATGCTGCGAACTCAGGCCCCACCTTCCTGAATGAAGCGAGGGGCAGAGAGCTGGCACCAGTCCCCCGGAGGGGTGACTCCGAATCATCCTCATGACCACGACAGCGAGCGCGATCCGCGAGGGAGTGACGACGGCGCCCCTCGAGCAGGCATGGGCGATCGGCACGCCGATGACGCCGGTGGGGTTCTACCCCCGCTCCGGCCCGCTCCCCGCGGTCGTCGCCGTCCACGCCCAGACCGGCGCGTGGGACGCCCCCGGCCAGACCCGCCGCCTCGAGCTCTCGGGCGGGGGCCAGCTCGTCGAGACCCTCGTGACCGTGGCCCGGCCCGCGCTCTTCGTCTACGAGCTGACCGACTTCCGCGGGCCGCTGCGGTCGCTCGTCGACCACGGCAGGGCCGAGTGGTGGTACGAGCCCCTCGACCGCGAGGACGAGGAGGGGTCGGGCACCCGCATCTGCTGGCAGTACTCGTTCGACGCGAAGCCCGGTCGCGGACTGCTCGTGCGCGCCGTCGTGCGACTGCTGTGGGGGCCGTACATGACGAAGGTCCTCGGAGGCGTGACCGCGGAGATCGACCGGGTCGCCGCCTCCTCGGGTCGGACTCCTACCGCCTGAAGCTTGCAGGGGCCGCAGCTTCACAGCACTGTCGAGGCAGCTTGGGGGCACGCTGACAGCGCTGATCGCCCTACGGTCGATCAGACCCCCCTTCGCCGCGTGCGCGAGGGGCCGCCCCGCCTCACAGCCCGACCTCTGCGGAGAGACCCCCGTGAACATCACCCTGACCACCTGGCTCATCACCATCGGTGTGACGATCGCCTTCTTCGTCTACGAGTTCTTCACGCACGTACGCAAGCCGCACGAGCCCACGATCGGCGAGAGCGCGCGCTGGTCGGCCTTCTACATCGGCCTCGCGCTGCTGTTCGGCGTCGGCATCGGGTTCACCAGCGGCTGGGGCTTCGGCGGCGAGTACTTCGCGGGGTACCTCACCGAGAAGACGC
>Ga0265780_10004906_pt1 | contig 17100 bp, 11 predicted proteins | sample P1T30metagenome_FD_192432 | JGI IMG/M metagenome (GOLD analysis project Ga0265780, IMG submission 192432) | Plant litter microbial communities from East Loma Ridge, Irvine, California - P1 T30 | ecosystem: Environmental > Terrestrial > Plant litter > Unclassified | place: USA: California... | reverse complement strand
CTCCCTCTCCTTTTCTTAGTCTCCACCTTCTCGACTTTCTTCGCTCTCCTGCCTCTTGGATGCTCCCAACCCCTGCTATCCGATTTCTTCACATCATCTCCACTGGTCTGCGGCCGATCGCGGCTGAACATAGTCCTTTGCTGTGGTGCCTGAGTTGACATGAACATCCCATGGTTTGCTGAAGAGGCTTTTCCACTTCTTGGCCACCCAGTGGCATCGGCGCTCATTCCTGATTGCTTTACCGGAGGCTGTCGCTGTGAATACGTCTTGTACTTGGGATCCGAAGGAGCAGCTAGGATCAGACGTGTGAGTTTTCCTGCCTTGGAGAGGACTGTTTGTAAAGAGTGCTTGCGCTTGATGGAAGCTGGCTCAAAGGCTGCCGGGGCTGGCACAACAGACGGGTAGCCAATGGTGTGAATGCGATCGCTTTGCTGTTGGGGTATGACCTTAGCTTTAGCTGTAATAGGACCGTGGCGAGGCAGATATCGCGAAGGTGTCGGTGAGCTGGTAGGACGATAATCTCCCACAGCTGCCGGGCGCTGCAAATCATGCCGTCTCTCGATTTGCTGGCGCCGCATTACTGCAGTGACGCTGTCGTCCGGTGAGATAGTGTCTAGATCAGGCTCTCGCGATCCCAGTACCTCCTGCTGCTGCCGCCTGACGTCTAAATCGCGTCTACGATCTGCTTCCTCGTGCCAATCTCGCTGTGCTTGTATACGTCGAACCTCGCGCTCACGCTCAACCCTTCTGTACACATCGGTCTTATTCAGATCCAGAAGGTCAATTAGCTGATCATGCCCCATATTGGCGGTTGCCACGGAGGAAATTGGATGGCTATCGTCGGTGTATTCGGAGGCATCATCGTCATCATCGTCATCGGGGGGATCAGTTCGCAGAAATCTGGGTGGATTCGGCGGAGGGAGTCTTGGTGGCGGAGGAGGGTTATTTCTATCCCATCTCTTCTTAACCCTCGGACTAATTACATGGCTTTGAGCTGTGCCATCGATATTCGAAGTCTCCTGTGATCTTACAGCATCCCATGGCCCATCTTCAGTCTTCGTTTCCGCTTGTGAGGGGCTTGTAGAGCGGCGCGCATCGTCATTCTGAGAGGAAAACGCACTTCGAGAATTGAGTTGAGCGAGAGCCCGGTCGAGACGAGGCGAGCGGTGCCCATTCATTACTGGTACATCAGCTCCGCTATGAGTTGTATGATGTGCTCGAACGTTAAATGGGGTCATCTCCGGGGATGTTGGTACGAGTGGGGATAGCTGAGCCCCAAAGTACTGATACAAGACTGCATCAGCACGAGCTCGGGGAACAGAGCTATCGTCCGTGCCTGCAGAGTCTGGCGTATTCGAGCCTGGTCTGACGTCGCCCCCTCCAACGGGAAATTGACCATGTCGTCTAGTGTCAATAGGCGATGATCTGACTGGCAGTCCTTGTGCTGTCCTTGTATCGTTACCATCGCGAGTAGTGGAGAAGTGCGATCGCACACTTCGCGCCGCCTGACTTTCCGGGTGCCGAGCTTGATTTATTGTAGGTAAGTCCCGCACAATAGCATCCTTGCCAGTAAGATGTGGCATAGAAGTTGAACCAGGGCTTTGATCAGAACCTCCAGTATCGGATGTCTTCCATAGTCCCTTCAGATTCCAGCCACCACCACGGAGACGCACCATGGGTGGCGATCGACCCTGATCTAAAGAGGCTCGGCTTTCCGGGATGGCCTGCATATTAGGCGACATTGGAGGCGACTGCGGGGCGAAGTAGTCTTTCTTGTTTGAAGATATGTAATTGCCGTACACATCTCTTCCGTTATTCAACGGGGACATCGGGTAATCAGGTCGAGCAAAAGGGCTGCCGGGTGGTGTATACTCTTTGTTACCGGTCGACAGGGACGTTGGTGGGAAAAGTGAGAGGACAGCATGTCTGGGAGGGAAGGCGCGATCAGAGTTGCTGGAAACCTGTCGTGGAGGATTCGGTTCCTGAGACTCAGAGGTATGGAACCCTTGTGCCAGCCAGTCGGACACTTTCGTATCCATTGTCTGAACACTGTAATCAGAGGATGGTGAGCTGTGCTCAGAGCGCGTTGTGTGATTAGTGTAGATGGCAGAAGGTGGGCCGTCGCGACTTCCTCGTTGTGCCGGCACGCGCCCTTGCACCACCATCTGCTCCACAACATCCCCGCTTCTCTCACTTAGTCGCAATGGTTCGGGATAGCTGTCTCCATCGCTCGCTTCATATTCGAGTTCACTGAAGCAGCCGTCTCCCAGAGCACCACCACTGTCACTCTTGAGCCCTCTTTCAGTCGACGTATCGCTCCCTTCCCAATTATCCCAGAGCAGACACTCTCTCTTGTCACTCATATCCTTTCCCTCCAAGTTGACGCTGACCAGTCTCTGTTCTGTTTCCGTCAACTCGCGGTCAAGTTCGTCGAAAAGGATTTGGGAGGCAGGAGACGATGGAACACTAGTTGCATTCGTACGCTCAGAAATGATAGCGCGCAGCCTCTTTTGATATGCTGAACCGTGTCGTAGCTGGCTGCGGACAGGTATGGGCGGTGGGCTTATATGCGGCTCTGCGGGAGCGGTACACGGAATCATGATGGTGTGCCGGCAGAAAGGCCAAGACAATGGACACGATTAACATGCAAGGTATATAGCCTAGCAAAGGGTGTGAAGTCTAACGCGTGAAGCATGTGCACTTTAGGAAGGGTGCGCCTGCATGACCGCGGAACCAGGGCGAGTGGCGTGGGCGTTTGTCAATTCCAACCTCAGCGAATGGGGCTTCGCTCACTTGAAGAATGTAGACACGTCAACTCACTGTTATTGGCGGTGCTCATGACTTCAGCGTATGCGGCGCTGCGTTTGCGACGCTGACCGCCCTGTTGGCATGCTTTGTTCAGGAGGCCTGGCAACAATGCACCTGTTAGAAGCAATGCTCTCCTAGTAGTATATTTAGATAATCATGTAGATGGTGCCTCTCAAACAAGTGCTAAATCTGCTCGCACTTGCGACAACCTATAGGAAATCAACCATATTGTCCTACAAACGCCAAAGCTTTGATGCTGACAGTGCCCGAAAATGCTGCCCTGTGCGTACAAACGTATGAACAAACAGAACAGGAGTGCTCACTAGGATATCTCCACTCCTAACCCATGACTAAACGCCCGGTAATGATGCCGATCGGTTCCTGTGAATTGAGAGACGAATTTCAGATACTTATCGTCACTCAACATCGTGCTCTATCCTCCTACCCTCGTTCTTAAGCTTCTGGTGGACGGCTTTCAACGATTCGAATGTCAACATGGTAGTGACTGCAGCAGGTACAGCACGGACCATGTTAGTTCCCATTCCGTTGTAGAAGGCTCTCCATCCCTCTTCCTGGAGGATGACTGTGCATGTTCGCAAGATCCCACGATAGCGGGGCAGGTTTATCATACCATCCGACGAAGCCGTGCCCGGAGGGCGGGTATGAAAGCGGTCGTGCTGGCCTCCTCGAAACGATACATTATTATCGGAGTGCGAGGGCAGCGAACGTTGCTGTGTTTGCAGGCGCGTGCGCAAGACTTCGTGTGGATACGTCGCCGAAGTCGCCGTCATCTTGCTCAAGACTGTTGCCAGCGCAATAGCGAACCAGTGCACGTCTTCAGTCTTGCTGTCCGTTTGGCCCATTTCCAGGCCAGTAAACTTCATCTTGAGAAACTCGTATAGCGGAAACTGAATGGCAACATGGGTGAGGCCAAGAAGCGCAGGTGTAAGGCCCGAGTAGAAGGAGGCAATGCCTTCCTTGAGGTACATTTTGCGAAAGGCGTCAAAGGTGCTTGTGTAGTGCCATGGCGGCCGGTGTTCGGGAGATGCGCGGGCGCTGACCTGGGACATGAGTCTTGTCTTGACGACCCATATGGGATTAGTGACTAGCGTCGAGCAGCCACCAGCAAACAACGAGGCGATGGTCCTAGCGAGCCATTTGTTCTCTGTGGGTTCAGTCTCGTCAGCAACAGGAACTCGGGTACCCGTGTGTATTACTAACCCATCTGAGGATAGAGAACGTTTTTCGTAGATTCATAAGTGCTCATGTAGACGGCCCAGGTTGGAATGTATCCAAGCAGCATGGGCCCGAGTCCTCGGTACAGGCCGCGGATGCCATCCTCGATCCATATGACTCGCGCAGTACCAGTGAGGCCTTTGTACACTGTGCGCGTTGGCCCGGTGTATGTCCTGGGGCGGAAAGAGCCTTGCGCCTGCAGGCGGGTCTTGATAACATCGAGCGGGCACGTCACTATGCCCGAAGCAACTCCGGCAGACGCTCCGCACAGAGCATTGACGGAGCTGTCGGGGAGCTTGGAGACTCTGACGGCGAGGGCGGCAACGGGCGAGCTCCAGGTGCGCTGCTGGTTTGGGGTGGACATGTTTCGCGGTTCGACTGTCACGGCGGAAGGCGCATACCGGTCGGGAACGTTAGGCGGGGACGGCGGCGCGGGTTCGTGTGTCGACATGAGGGGTACTGCCATGGCCGACTTGTTAGAGAGCTTGATTCAGAGCGCGGGGCGAGAGGGGTGGGCGCATACAGGCCGTCGTCCCCTGTGCGGTGCCTCAGTGTTGCGGAAACCCCGCAGCACTTGAGTAACACGATGACTAGCGATTGTTCGGCTCCATTGACAAGCGGACGGCAGATGAGGGAGTCGTGATGGAAGCGTTCAGTCGCGTGCGGGCCTCGTGCGAGGATATGCGCTCGTGAGCGTGTGAGAGGGCGGTTGTGGGCAGACGTCAGAGCTAGGATGAGCACGAGTGAAGTTGCTCTGGCGGGTGGGGACAGGCCGCTGATTAAGACCAAGGCCTGCGGCGGGCCAAGCGCTGCCCGCCGGCCTATTGGCGTTCGCTTCTTTCGCATTACGACCTCACCACCTCCGACCGTCAAAACTGCAATTGACGACAGCACCCGTCTCGACCCCTCCGATCCGCCGTCGAACACCCGCAACCATGTCTGCTCCGTCTCTCGCCCCCTACATCATGAAGCGCCCGTGGCTGCAGCGCTGGATGAAGCCGCTCGCCAACTGGTACTGCAACGCCGCTGGCTACAGGCAGCTCGGTCTGAGGTACGGAGCCCCAATCCGGACGCGGTGTATACAAGAATACAGAAGGAGGCAGTGGGGGATATGGCCGATTGTGGAATGATGGGCTGACGGGATTTGTGATGCAGGGCCGATGACTTGCTCCCCGAGGAGAACGACGTAGTTCAGACCGCCCTGAAGCGTCTCCGACCACAGGAAGCCTACGACCGTGTCTTCCGTCTGCGCCGAGCTTTCCAGGTACTGCACAACAAGATATACAGGACATGGCAAATGTGGCTAATCTGCGGCAGCTCTCCATGTCCCACCAGCTTCTGCCCAAGGAGGAGTGGACTAAGCCCGAGGATGTAGGGATATCGCTTCAACCCCGAATACCAGACGCTGACAATGCAAAAGGACACACCATACCTCGCCGAGCTCATCACAGAGATCGAGTCCGAGATGGCCGAGCGCGAGGACCTCGAGGCCATGGTCATCCAGAAGAGGCAGAAGAACGCCGCCCAGGCCACCGGACACTAGAATGTATATACCGCGTCTGGGGTGATCAATTGGAGCTTGGTGGATCGAGTCTGAGGTTGCGCAATAGATTGTACCATACCAACACATTTCGTACAGGACTCCCCTCTGTTACGTCTGGAAATACGTTTCTTTTCTGCCCGTGCTCCGAAGAGCTTTCCCGTATGCGCGCATGCTCAGCTGCGGGTATTTGTCTCGCGATCCATGGGAAATGACTTATCGGGGAGGCGGCCATTGCATGACGCCTGGTTTTGGCTTCGGAAAGCAACGCACAGATACAACCGGAAAATGATGAATGACATGCACCTTCTATGCACTTCATAGGAACAGTCAGGCATGAAGTGATGAGCTACTGCACGACTAAGACCGAAGACATGGAATTGCCGTAATAACAGATAGAACATGACCGGTTGAAAGACGCGGGAGAATTCACTTGAACGACTATCTCAGATTCAAGAAATTAGTACCATTTCTGCATGCAAATGCCGAACTTGTAGTACGTTATAGCATTTGCTCTTGGAATGGGGAGAGCGACTACGGGAATCCGAAGTTACTATTCCGTCCTTGGTCACCACAACTAAATGCTCGCACAGGAGAATACCTGCAAATTCGCAGGATTTCGTGTACTCGAGTAAGCTCTTTTGCACCTCGCCATGTTTCTATATAGAGCGAGTGATATGCCGATCCTCTCGCATACGACGGATGCGCAATGTCAGGGTTCCGGATATGTCAGCGCCACGCTGTCATGTGCCCAGGCGTCAGCTCAAGAATAGCTTCCCGCGCATCGCGTCAAGCTCCCCACTTGCGCAACTAACAACACACATTCATTGACCCGTTTTCATGATTGCAATAAGAGTTTTGAAGCAAAGAGTACGTTGTCGCAATCTCGCAGCTGTCCCATATCTTAACCCTATGACGTCAGACTATCCCATTGACCAGAACGGTTAACGACCTCTACACCCATCACACCATGTCTTTGAGACGTTCCGCTCGCGTCGCCAGCAGTATTGTACAAGCTCCGTTGGATGTAAAGGCTCAAAATGGTGTTGCAAAGTATGAGAAAGTTAGCAAGGCGAGTGTACCCACGAAGAAGCGCAAAACCACAGCAATATCTGCGCCAGTAACATCGGACGAGACGAAGAACAATGATACTGTGGACGAGAAAACCAATGGAGATAAAGTCGTAGACCTAACAGATTCAACTCCAACGCTCCCTGCGACACCGCTCCCCAAGAAGCGCAAAACAGCATCAAAACCAGCACCGTCATCAGAATCACCTGTCAAACCACCACCTTTCACACCCACACCTGCCGGTGCCAGTATCTTCTCTTCAGCCCCCGCATTTTCACCTTCAGACGCGACCACCCGTCCAGCAGAGCCCCACACAACAAACGCCCACCTAGCCACGCCCAACGGATCGCACATGGTGCAAGCCTACGCATCCTCACCCGCGAAACCCACCGACCCTTCTCCAGCCAAGAGAAGGAAAGCAAAGGAACTTGTTCCACCAGACGTTGGTGCCATTCCAGCTGCGAGCACCGATATCGATAATCTGTTGAGAGAAGCAGAGGACTTTCTTATCAAGACGGATCCTAAACTGGAAAAGGTGGTGCGAGGGCATCAATGTGGGATTTTTAGTCCGGAGGGGCTGAGGGAGGTGGTGAGGCCGTTTGAGGCGCTGGGGAAGGGGATTATTGGACAGCAGGTATGTGGAAAATGACATGAGTGTGCTGGTAGATGATGTCTGGAGCATATCGTCATAAGTCATATATAAAGAAGGCTTTAGGATGAACATGCAAAACTAACCACTCCCACAGGTATCAGGCCAAGCCGCCTCATCCATCCGCGCAAAATTTACCGCCCTCTTCCCCGACACCCACCCGTCCTTTCCAACGCCCACTCAGGTCCTCACAAAAGACATCGCAACGCTGCGTACAGCAGGTCTCTCGCAGCGCAAGGCCGAGTACATCTACGGCCTAGCCGAGAAATTCGCTTCTGGCGAACTCTCAGCCGAGATGCTAGTTAGTGCCAGCGACGAGGAACTCATTGAGAAGCTCGTAGCTGTGAGGGGCTTGGGGCGATGGAGTGTGGAGATGTTTGCTTGCTTTGGGTTGAAGAGGATGGACGTTTTCGCGACTGGAGATTTGGGTGTACAGTGAGTTGAGTTTGTTCGCTTGAGAGATCAGCGTACGCTTCTTTGACGGATAATGTGACTGACGTGTTTGCAGACGTGGTATGGCCGTGTACGCGGGCCGCGATGTGAATAAACTGAAGAGTAAAGGTGGGAAGTGGAAGTACGTATTAATCATCATGCCCTCTCACATCAATGTAAGATGTACTGACGTACGCCATGCAGATACATGACGGAGCAGGAAATGCTCGATATGGCTTCCAAGTTCTCGCCCTACAGGTACGTCAAACTTCAGTGCAAGCTTCCAATGGCAAAAAACTAACAGTGTCCTGTATAAGATCGCTGTTTATGTGGTACATGTGGCGAATCGCCGATGTAGATGTCAACGTTTTACAAAAGACCTGATTGCTGGGAAGTAGCTTTCCCATGAAGAAGCGTTGGTCCTTGCAGTGAGATACGCATGTACAGTATGAGGCCTATGTGTTGTGGTGGAGTCGATGATCTGTTTGGTGGAGATGCAATGTGGGTCGGGGACGGTAGACTACGACGTACATCCATCGTGGATGGGCCAGGTGTATTATATATCAACGCTCGACATTGGCTACTGTATTGGTATACAACAGCTTGTGGCTTGCTCTCGCCACGAATGTTTACAAACTGTTGTTGCTGTGTAGGCATGGGATGAAATGCTGAAGAACCGCAGTATCGAGACAGAAAGTGCCAAGTGTATGGTATGCCGTGCCCTTCAATGTGGGCAATGATGTCTCGCGAATGATTCTCTTGTAGGCAAATCGAGAAATGTGTTGTAGTAAATTGGAGTGATGTGATAGGACCGAAACAAGAGCAGCCTCTGCTGATGACCCAGCGAAATATTTGGTTCACTGGAAGAGTGGCGCGAAGTTTGTATGCGAACCGTGAGTAAGACCCCAAAGATGCGTAAACTGAGCAACTGGGTCAAACACGTTCGTCTACTCGGCTTCGTATTTCCTTCGTAAGTGAAATGTTACTGATGTACGATGTCGCAAATGCCCATGATGTTCGAAGTCGCGAATTGTGGAGGGATCAAAGACGGACCCACTAATCGGCCAGAAAGGCTTATTTCAGTACTGCCGCAAGATGAGGTCGGAAGCGAAAAGCGGCGCGAATGAGTAGGCTGCAGCGCTCGCTCCTTGTATGTAAAAAGTAAGCTCAACGAAACGATATTGACCGCGGGCATCGTGAGGGCGGCAAAGTGGACTAATATATAGACTTCAGCCCATCGATGGAAGACTCGAATACCTAGCTCTCAAAGGATGATAGATCGTTTCACAATTCTACATTACCTTAGAAATCCATCGACGGTTACTTATGTGTTCGTCTGTACAGCAGTGCGACTGTTGAGTTTCTTCGTTGTAGGGGGTGGTGGGCGATTCTAGAAAAAATCCGAGACTGAAACAATTGTAACTGCCGACGTCATGGCAGGAAACACGACGTTGTGCGTGCGGCGCAAGTGGACCTCTGAAGCCCCAGGCTGGAAATGAGAGGTCAATCAATGCGCGTCAAGCAATAAGCTTGGCAGGAAGGATCGATGGTGAGGCTGTCGCTTGGGGTGGACGATAAGCGAGATGGTTCATCGCAACAGCCGTCTGGAGAACGAGAATAACGAAATGAAGCGCAATGCAGATATTGGGGCGGAATGGATGTAAAGGAGAGGCGAGTGCACATGGCCGAAAGCAGCAATAGAGCTCCAGCGCGCAAGGTCGTGGTGTAATTATAACCGCTGTTGGGGTTCGCATCTCATGAGATTGCAACGGCTGCGCTATACCTAACTCGGATCTGGCCCATCAAGGGTGTAACCGCATTGAAACCATTGGACAGGGGTGGCGGATATAGTAAAAGGCCGCGTAATAATCCACGGTGCTTGTTGTGTTTCGTGTCGGCCAGACAGTGGCAAAAGAAGACTCTGGATGGGCGGGCATGGAGCGAAGGTGCCGCATTGCCGCGTAGTGAGCGGTTACCAGCAAAACTAACAGGTCCGTCGACGACGGATGGAGACGTTGGGGAGCAGCGGAATGGTGCGGGCACAGTAGCGGATGGCCGTCTCCTAGGGCGACAGAGCGGCGATCCAGACGCGACCCCTGTTGTTGAGGCTCACGCATGAGAGGCTGCTGTTTGCGGATGCTGCATGGTGCTTATCAGGGCAACCAGAGGGTTCAGAGCTTGAAATTGGGAGCAGCGTGCTCGGCACGTGAAGCTAAGAGCGACAAGCAGCGTGCGGTGGCAGGCGACGGGCGGCGAGGAGGCATCATGGATAATGGATGCAGAGCTGTGGTAGCCCTCGCCTGTCAAACCACTCCGTCCGCGCGCTCGGTACGGCCGCCGTGGTGCAGTCATGGCAACACGATGCGGGTAGCCACGAGCGTGCAGCATCCACGGCACTGCTGGCGGTGTCGTCGCGCGCAGGCGGCGAAACCATCTGCACCAGCAACCAGTGCGTGGCCCCAGGCCCGCTTGCAACATTCACTCTGGCTTGCTTGCTTGATCGATGATGGTGGGCACGCTCTGGCCGCCTATGATCTCCACCCGGCCTCACTAGCGTTATTAGCGGCTGCCCGGACTGGCACCACCGCGCTCCCCTTTTCTCGCGCCTGCTCCCATTAGAATGCCCTCCTGCCCTTTCTCTCTCAGTCTTCACCCACACTCGCTACCGACGACCGCGCCTTCTTGATCGCGTCTCTGGGACTACTCTATTTAATACTGCCTGCTTTACTTGTTAATTCTTCCCCTCGCTCCAGCATCTTTCCACGCTCGACAACTAGCCCGCAGCACCCGCACAACTGAAACCGGAACGAGCAGTCTTAATATCCCAGGTCCGTGTTGCCAGTCCACATTTCTCAGTCGCCTCATGGACGCGCCCGCTGACTTTTCCTCCCAGTTACCACACCACTTGCACTACACAAAATGCCTTCCATGATGAAGATCGCCCTCCCGGCCCTGGCTGCTGCCAGCGGCGCGTACGGTATGCTTTCTAACATTAGACCGCGTCAACATTGACTGACAACACCCCAGCTGCCTGCAGTGTCTCCGCCACCACCACCATCCAGAATGCCGGTGACGCCAGCGCCATCGCTTCCTGCTCAACCTTCTCCGGTAACATCGCCATTGCGACTGGTACCACCGACGACATCTCCTTCCCCGGCGTCAAGAAGATCAAGGGTGACTTGATTGCCGACACCGCGACCGAGCTTAAGCAGATCAGCGCCAGCGACCTCGAGGAGCTCGACGGAGAGATGATGCTCAACGACTTGACCCGTCTCAACGCCGTCAACTTCCCCAAGCTCAAGGCCATCGACTCCATCAAGTGGAACGCCCTGCCCGCTCTTCAGGAGATTGGCTTCACTGGCGAGGTCACCAAGGCCAACAAGGTCGACATCCAGAACACCGCTCTCCGCTCCCTCAAGGGTATCAACATTGAGGAGGTCGACACTGTCTTCATCGCAAACAACGGTTACATAGATGAGATCTCCATGCAGCTCGGCAACGTCTCCACGTCGCTGACTCTTGCCGACAACAACGAGGCCGTCAAGGTCGAGCTGCCCAACCTTATCTGGGCTAGCAACCTGACCTTCCGTTTCTGCGGTTCCGTCTCAGTTCCCTCCCTCGAGCGCCTGAACGGCTCCCTTGGTCTCTACAACAACGGTTTCGAGTCCTTCTCCGCTCCCAACCTTACTTCCGTCGGCGAGGCTGTTGCCCTTGTCGCCAACGAGAACCTGTCCAACGTCTCTTTCCCGGCGCTCACCAAGATCTCCGGCAACCTCCAGATCGCCAACAACTCCAAGCTCATCGAGATTGATGGCTACCCTGTCCTTAAGAGCATCGGTGGAGCTTTCGACATGAGCGGTAACTTCACTGAGTAAGTTTGCCTCGTATTCGCTGTACAACATGCCTTGCTAACATCTGCCAGCGTTACCACCCCCAAGCTCAACAGCGTCTCCGGTGCCTTCAACCTCCAGTCCACTGACAACGTCACCGAGACCTGCAAGACCTACAAGCCCCTCAAGGACAAGAAGCTCATCGAGGGTGGCTACAGGTGCGAGGGCAAGCTCATCGACCCCGCTGGTGAGGGCCACAAGGGTACCAAGCAGGGTGACGGTGACGACAAGACCGGCGCTGCCACCACCCTCAGCGCTGTCAACGGTGCCCTTGGCCTCGCCGCCATGGCCGCTGTTCTCCTTCTCTAAAAAGCTTATGACGCTGGCGTTCCATCATAATTGCATAGACTACCCCCACCTGACTTTCTTTGATAGCGTATAGCATCAAGCGAACAGGCGCTGACGCAGGAGTTCAGCATTTGAGGACTGAAGGGGCATCGGGGACGGTTTCATGGTTCAGCATGTAACAATTGAATGTATCATTTGGCTACGAGGGTCGAGCAGCCTGTTAATTCGCAGTACATATATGTCTGCCCCGCGACACGGTGTGCAGAATTGCAGGAGGAGTTGCTTTATTTGGGATAGTGGCATACAGTCTTTCTTAAATCTGCTCTGCGTTTTCTTGTGATGTGTTGAAATTAGCATGTGCTTGTCTGGAAATCCTACGTCACGCATTGAGGCCTTTGCGAGCTTCACCGCCTATGACTTGAACTTTGCTTTTTGCCGAACGGAGCTTTCAAATGTGTCATGTCTGTCCATGTCGTCTCATCAAGCCTTCACAGTGTTTCTCAAAAGGAGGATGAAACGCCAACAGTGGTGGGTATTGGCGTATGAGCTTTGACCTTATTGACGCGCCGGACATCGATCATGTCATAGTGTTGCCAAAATTAACTGACAAGTGCAAGGGCAAGCGCTCGAAGAACAGCTAGGGCTTCTGTCGAATGTGGTACAGGAGCTCAGCTCAATCCATCCTCCCGCATAACTTGATCCCATACGTTCTGAGACTGTCTTGCGCCGCTAGTTTGCAGCGCACCTGCAACGACGTCCATGCATTTCAAGTAGAATATTCCATACCGCATTGTCGTTTATACCTGAACTCTCTTTCGGCTCTTGAATACCTAAGACGAGGCTTTCATGTCTCGAATACCAAGTTCAGGCATCCCTTCAGTTATGGGTGGTAAGACGGAGAGCGGGCTCTAAAGTGCGGGCCGCAGTCACTAAGTTCGTATAACAGATGATGTGGGTAAACGAGTGAGCTTCTCTCGTACATATCGCAGACATGTCCCATGCACGACATTCTGTACCACGCAGCTTCTTTGTTAGGAGCCGGGGCGCCGCCGGTTTGGTGTTCCCAATACATGCTTTCACGTGCGGTTACCCAGGAAAATGGAAGGCACGCATGCAGGGCCCAATCGCTACGGAACAAGTATATTGAGCAACGTTCTAGGCCAAACATGTAACATTGGCATTTCGTTGTGGTCTCCGGTGAATTATGAGAGAATTACCGTCTATCATATTTCCGAGGCGTCGTCATCAGCGGCACTATCGCGATTGATCTGCACTTAGCGTCATTCGCATGCTCGTCGCGCTCAACGGTAATCTGTACTGAACGAATTGCTTCTGCAACGCAATTGCGCCTGTCGTTCACCCCTTTCGCAGCTTCCCTCGTGTGTCCCACTGTGCAGCAAGTCAGGACCCTGCTTTCACTAGTCATTACCGTCTGTCGCTTCCGCCGCTGCTTCCCCCCGACCTCGCTGCGACGTCACCAGCAACATTTAGTCCACACCCCAAACGTCGCGCGCCCGGGCGCTCTCAACCGCCAAACTGGAGAGGCCACAGTCGCAATCGCCGCCGCTCCATTCCCAGAGGGAAACCAGTAATACCGATAGCGTCCGAGCGCGTAGCTCATCAATACGCATATCACAGGCCAGAGGGGAAGAGGTGGAGAAGGAACACGCGGGATCCTACCGACTCAACATGCTTGCGGGCAAAGGATACTCGTGGAAGGCTGCTAAAGCCCGACTGCCACCATCAAGGCAGGTCATCAGTACAGTACGGAACCCACGCTTCCTCATCTCCATTGGTCTGGTCACAGCAATCGTACTGCTATGGCGGTCCATGGGGTCAGCAGCTGGGGAGATGCAGAGGTATGCCAGGTCTCCCAATGTGTTACATGGAGCAATCGCTAATCATACTGTCCCAGGTTCTACTGCTTCGGCCCCTCGAAACCTCCAATGCACATGACAGCGAACGAGAACGAAGACTGGCACGCGCACTTAAATACCCCCGTGATATTCAACCACCACAAACCAATAGAGGTCAATGCCACCGAAATCCAGCACGTCGATCTGAACGGCGTCACTTCGACCATTGACGCAGCCAAGAACAAGGAACGCGTTCTGATCCTCACTCCGCTCCGCGATGCCTCGTACTATCTCGCGAAACACTTCGACCTTCTCACGTCACTCACGTATCCCCACGAGCTGATCGATCTGGCGTTTCTGGTCGGCGACACAACAGACGATACCATGGCGGCATTGGCAAAGGAATTGGAGAGGGTCCAAAACAACCCCGAAGTAGCGTTCAGGTCGACCATGATTGTTGAGAAAGATTTCGGTGTCACGCTCTCGCAAAGCGTAGAGGATAGACACAGTTTTGAGGCACAAGGTCCACGAAGAAAGGCGCTGGGCAAGGCCAGGAACTACCTACTCTACACTGCATTGAAGCCGGAGCACAGCTGGGTATACTGGAGGGACGTAGATATCGTCGACAGTCCGTCCAAGATCATCGAGGACTTTGTGGCGCATGATCGGGATGTTCTCGTTCCTAGTACGTGTTGCAGATGCCATCTCTGAAAGCTGTTACTAACACTACACAGACATCTGGTTCCACAGGTACAAGGAGGAGAATGGCAAGATGGTCGACATCGAAGGGCGCTGTGAGTCTTCACCCCACTCGATTCCGCAATCCCCACTAACAAGACTCAGTCGATTACAACTCCTGGCAAGAATCCCCCGAAGGCCTAAAACTTGCCTCTACCCTGGACAAAGACATTGTCCTCGCAGAAGGTACTTTCCCTGCCTTCCACATTTCCTCCCTCGACATCAGCTCACACACCCACAGGTTACAAACAATACCCCACGAACCGCAAGTACATGGCCACAATGGGCGACTGGCGCGCCGACAAAGACGAAGAAATACCCCTCGACGGCATCGGCGGCGTAAACATCATCGTAAAAGCAGACGTCCACCGCTCCGGCGTAAACTTCCCTTGCTACCCCTTCGAAAACCAAGCCGAGACAGAAGGCTTTGCAAAGATGGCCAAGCGCGCAGGCTACGGCGTATATGGATTGCCTAACTATGTTGTCTGGCATATCGATACGGATGAGAAGCCTGGAAATGCTTAGCCGCTGTGAGACAGCGCGAGTGAAGAGTGATTGAGAAGTGGACGAAGAGCATATATACCTTGGAGTCGGGCGTACCTCGCATTAGAGACATGGGTTAGTTGCGGGCGAATCTTGGAGTCTGATATTAGATGGGGGGACATGTTATACTTCTGTACGAGTAGGAGTGCAGAGACTGCGGCGTATCTCCTTTTAGACGATACGATAACGATATCCCGTTTGCTACCTTACGAAGTTTCGTCACTATACCTGCTTGTCAAGTTTCGAGTACGGAATTTAAACACCACATGTTTGCAGAGCTTGTATTGTGGAATGCGGACTTCATATTCCATGGTGATATACCATAAGCTGAGTCCGGGCATATCCTAGTATAACGCTTCTTGTAAAGCAACCCGGAGTATGTTCAAAGCTCTAATCTCTTGAAGAGACGAGCATAAGACCCCTCCCCGATCCATATAGTCATACACATCCGCCCTTCAAGCGTATCCAGATCCATACCAGCGATGCCACATGCTCCAACAACTCATATCCTCCCTGCCGTCGTTCCTGTCCGTCACACCAGTCATAAAGTGGAATACTCCAACGATGCTTCGAAGGCTAACGACTAGAACACGTGAATTCGACAGGCCGACACTGATCAGAGCAGTGGCTTCTAGTAGTCGTAGATGCCAGAGTGGAACTTGCGCTCGTCGTAGTACTGGGCGCGGATCTTCCTGCCTCTGAACTCCCATCCTTCGTCGAAGCGGTTCACGGCGTTGAGGGCGGCCATCGGGGAGTTGAACTGGATGTAAACTACGCCATCCTTGTTGCTCTCGTCCAGTTGAATACGCTCGACATCGCCACCGAACTGAACTCTGTTAGCATATGTACATTGACGACCGCATTTTGAGCCTTACCTTTTTGCCGAACGCCTCGCCCATGTCTTGTCGGATACCTCCGTCGTTGCGCTCGGCGTTGGCGTCCCAGTCAACACCGTCGACGCAACCCCATGTGACCACGACACTTGACTTGTCGCCGAACTTGCTAGGCTCGTCTTTCTGGATACGCATACCACCACTGACATCCCAGACCTGTTGAGACTGGACTCTGCCGTTCGCGTCGAGATTGCCTGCGCCTTGAGGAACCCTGCGCTTCTTGACTTCCAGATGGGTAACGACACCATCGTTGTTCTTTCCGAGACCTTGACCCTTCTTGTAACCCATCTTATTCATCATAGCTTCGGCTTTGCTGATCTTGGCGCGTTTGGCGGGGCGTTCGTCATGGGCGGGCTCGTTGTCTGCATCTTCCATCTGTACGTCAGGACGCTCGTACCGGACTGGAGGCGCAGATATAGTGGCGGCCGCGTATCGGACAGGCGGCGCAGAGATGGTAGCACCCTGATAGCTCGGCGGGGCTGGTGGTGAACCAGCTGGCGGGGGCGGGGGCGGAGGCGGAGGTACATAGTCATCTGTGACCGACGGAGGTGGCGGCGGCACGGCATCAGACTGCTGCTGCGACAGACGCATGCGACGGGCATAAGCATCTTCTCCTGACGGGTCGGACGAGGGCGCCGCAGATTTATCGTCGTAGTATGCAGGTGGAGCGAATGAAGGCTTGGTAGCAACTGGAGCAGGCGTTGAGCTAGACGAAGACGCCGACGGGGTGCCACTGGCTTCCTCACTGCCATCGCGAGACTTGTGCTGAGCGGCAGCTCCACGCAAGAAGGCAGTGAAGCCTTCCTTCTTGCGTCGGTAACCGCCTTGGGCTTTGTAGGCTAGCAAGTTGGACGGCTTGTCGGGCTTGTGAGCGGCCAGAGGTTCATGAAGTCCGTACATCTTGGTGAACTTCTTCTGCTCCTTCTTCTTCTGCTTCTCCTCATACGCGCGCATCCTGCGCTCTTCCAGAATGGAGGCGTCGTCCTCTGCGGTGCTCCGGTAGTAGTCGATGCCATGCTGCTGAGGATTGGCGGGTCCGGGAACTGACGAAGAGAGCGGGGCAGCCACAGGCATGGTGGCCCTCTTGACAGTTGGGACAGCCTTCTTGGCCTGGGGACGCTTGATTTGGTGAGGGTTATGGAAAGCTAGACAATCA
>Ga0265780_10004905_pt1 | contig 17104 bp, 19 predicted proteins | sample P1T30metagenome_FD_192432 | JGI IMG/M metagenome (GOLD analysis project Ga0265780, IMG submission 192432) | Plant litter microbial communities from East Loma Ridge, Irvine, California - P1 T30 | ecosystem: Environmental > Terrestrial > Plant litter > Unclassified | place: USA: California... | reverse complement strand
CAGGAATCGCGATGGTGTACCGTTCTGGGGTGCGCCGTTGAAGGCTTGCTGACTACCTCCAGGACCTTCAATATTGTGGTATGCATGCCTGTTCTTCTTCTTGGGCTTGGGTTGCGCCGCCTGATCAACACCTAGCCCGACCGCGCTCATCTGTCCCGCCAGATTGTTCACATCTTGATCGCTCGGATATTGGGGATGCGCTTGTTGTGCCGCCTGCTGTGGAAAATAGCCCTCCTGCTGCTGGACCGGTGTCCCATACTGCGCTGGTGTGCCAACATACTGGCCTGGCGGTGGAGCCATTGCAGGACTTCCAGTCTGTTGGTAGCCGGCGGGATTCGCAGCAACTGGCGGTCGCTGTCTATTAGGATCAGTCGGATTTGGAGAGCCTGTGCCCATGGCGTGGTACGCGGCGAAGTCGGACATGATCGTGGCGCGGGGATGCTGGCTTGGAAGTCGACAACGGACGGATTGAGTCGGTTCGTGTCAAGCGTGTGGCCAAGGAAGAACCGGGCGCGGGGAAATGTTAGAGATGCTCATATCACACGACGAGCATGCTGGGTCAAATTTATGCCAGGCAAAGGGACAGATCTCGAAGAACCAGGATTGATGATCTGGCTGCTCTCGACTTCCCAGAAAAGTGCGTCCGTGCGCCATGCCTAGGTACAAATGCAAAGAACGAGATAGGGCCAGTTCGGTCGCATGTCACCAATCGCGGTACAGAAGCGGTTATATTGCGGTGAGGAGCAGTATAGTTTGGGACTTGGCTGCAATGCAGATAGCATCCCACGTGCATCTCAATGCTCTGCAGATGCCTACCTTGGAGGTATGTCGTCCAGGAGCGCCCTGGAGGGGTACAATACGCTCCCTTCTCCGCATAGCATGCGTCATATCTGTATATGACCGTAAACACACAGCAATGCCAGTGTTCCCTGCTCCAGTCCTCTCTTTCAATCATGGAGCTCTGGCTATATGATAACCTGTAGCCCCCGACCACGCAAGCAATGTATGTCCTCCCATCTTTCCACGGCGCTCATTCCAGTTTATCAAGATGCGCCAGCCGTGTCAAGACGACCTGTTTGCTCGTCTCTTCGATCTCTCCCGCGAGAAACACTTCGTCGAGAATCGCATATACCTGTGAATGTCAGCCCTCCATCCAGCTTTCCTTCTTCCCCAAATACGCAGCGTACCTTGTAGAAGTTGAACACCAAATCCAGCTCACACACATTCCCAAAGAACGCGTCCAGTACCTCCACGAAGAAATGTATAGCCTCCAAGTACGCCAGCTCGTTATCGTTTGTATCGACGCATGCGCAGAAGAAGAGGCCAGCGTATCGACGGTACACAATCTTCGACATGTTGCGGAACTCGACGAAGTTGGACTGGTGTTTCTGGTCGCGTGGCGCAATGAGGCGATGAACCTTTTCGTTTCGTCTCTCGTTAACACACTTCTCTCGACGGTCGCGCATCGACAAATTCACGGGTTCCGTCGCAGCAGAGATTCAAGGGCATTGTCGGTAACGATGAGAAAAGTAGTCGCATACCTCTCCCTTCAACTTGACCTTCTCCTCATCCTGCCACAGCGATTAGCAAAACCATTTCCTACTCTCCCCCCAAGTGTAGCTCTTTGCAAATGCCCAAACTCACACTATACGGTGCATACCACTTCGCCAACCGCGTCTTGCCTCTGCGACAACAAAGTCAGCCCCTACCGCGTACTTTCCACCCAACCATTGCTCGGAATGAAACCTACTGCCTGTTCTGAATCAAGATGAACGAGAGCACCATGTTTGCAATGCGCCTTTGTGAGGATTAAAGGCTCGGCGCGCTAAATACAAAAGTTCCGTCTACAAGACAAAGTCGCAACGCAACAAGCCGTTGATAGCCCCCCGTGGAAAGGTAACTGGCTCGTGCGCGGGCGGACCTTGCGGGCGGAAGTCCACTTTTAGCCGCATCATCTTGTCTGGAAGTTGGTTGGTTAGCATTCACAGGCACAGTGCGCACATGTTGCATCAAAGTGAATGATTGTTATCACACTACATCTGCCTGCAGATATACCTCAACCCCTTAGAGCAGAAATAAAAAACAAGGAAACCGGTCACCTCATCTCCCTCTACTCCTGACCTTACTCAACGGCTCAGCTCCTCCAGTAACGCGTACGGTACAGTTAATCCAACCTTTTCCTCGCTCTTCAGCACCGAGTATGCCTGGTCTTTGTTGCTCTGCGACTCTAAACATGCAGGCGGCCTATCGCGACGATACTTCCCCTTGCTGATCAAGCCCATGGGCGAGTTTACAGGCGACGAGATGTCTAGAATATTTGGCGAAGAAGGATAACTAGATTTCTCGAAGACGGCAGGATCAGCAGTTTCCATGATAACGTCGCCATCAGCATCCCTGTTCAGCGCCAGCATCTCGCCCTCCGCCTCTTCGGTCACTGTGGAAAGAGGAGATGAGGCATGCTGTCCAGCATCCGCACTCCTCCTGCGCTCTGCACTTGCGAGTAGCGCGCCCCAGAACGTAGTCTTGTCATGATCCATCGACTTTTTAACGCTCTTGCAGTTCTCGGGCTTGAGGATACCTTCAAACGTTGTGTTGGCGACGGGAGCAGTGTTGACCTGCAATGTAGGAAAAACAGTCTCAACCGGCGTATGTATACCGTATTTCTTGCCCCAGCGGCATTCGGATGGGTAGTCGCATACGTTCCAGCAGTCTTTCTTGCCCTGGTCAGGCGTTTGTGAGGGTCCGGTGGCGACTTTGGGGTCGTTGGACGGATTCAGGTTGGTATTCTTTGTTCCGCCTCTTCGCCATCTTCCCCACGCTTTCCAGCCAGAATAGTCGAATTCGCTGCCACAGGCACGATGCTTCTTCATACGCCGCGGGTTCGTCGACTTCCGCCAGTTCTTAATCGTAGTAGTGCCGCTGCAGAACGCGTGTCCATCATCGAGACAGCGCCGTGTTACGCCTAAGCGGTAGCTGCGGTTGCACTGGTGGCAAGACCATATCCAAGACAATGGACTCTGTGGTGCGTTAATCGCAGGCTGTGGATAGACTACAGGTCTGTTCTGGCATGATTGGTTCCAGAAGGGCAGTTTCGGTGTGAGAGGTGTGCGTGGTGAGAATGGCGACGGTGGGATAGATAGGCGCGAAGGTTTGAAAGGCGCTGGGGAGATCCTCAGAGGACTGCGGGATGTGCGGTCTGGCATGTTGAATAAGCTTCCTTCAACTTCCGAACAGTTTGTGTCGAAGAGAGAGGAGAAAAGAACACGTTCGTAGTATGCAATTATTCGCAAAATCCGGCTTTGCGATACCTCAAAATAACAATTATCGTAGTAAGTGTCGTCAAGAAAGAACAGTAACTTGATGCAAGGAACTGAAAGATTGAGATACTTGCTCTGGCCAGCGACAGCTGACTTACACTATTCTAAGAACATGTCAATGATCAGGTGCTGTCACATCTTCAAAACGCCACTCCTTTGTACTTATATCGGCGAGGCGTTGTGGGAGAAGTTGACAAAGATGGGATTGGTGATCGCCTTTGTTCTCACGACCTAGCCTCATCACGATATAGGGACCGAGGGCAGGCTGCGCAGTTCGAATCTTTGTTTCAAATGTGTAGTTCATAGCTCTGATGACCCGTTCTCGAACAAGTGCCCGCTTTGTTGTTGTGGCTTGCGGGCACATGGCAGTTTCCAGTGCTCTGGTACGTCCCAACTCTTTACGCACCTGTGACAGTTAAGAGTGTATTGGATTCTTGTTCGTGATGTCGCAGGAGGTACTAGACTTACGTTGCTTTGGAGACAGGCTGACAAGAAACATGTGACGACACGGCGGCGAGGTTTGTGTCTGGGCCGCGTTTGAGCGAACAATCATTGCAGTCATTAAGCCTCAGAACAATGAGTTGTGAATTGAGATGTTCGTTCTCAACGAGAGATTACTGCTGCTCTGCTTGTTCTTCCTCGTAAACTACACATTTCGTCGTTGCCTATGATAGAGTCTAATACTCCTATCACACTCACTGTGGCTGTCCTTGTGATACTTCTACTCCCCTTTCCATCGTATAACCAGACGCAGTTATCACGTCATACTGGTCAGACCTCACGTGAGCGCATCGAACACTCTATACCCTCTACCCCTTCCCTAAACGTCAAAAGCACGGGCATTCGTTGCTTTCCATAATATCAAACCCCTTATCCTCAGGATATGTCTTCTTCACCTTATATCGCACCACATCTGCTATCCCGAGACTTTCGTTTTCGTCTTCTTGTTCCTCCCCTGGATCCTCAATCTGCCCCTGGTTTTGCATCTCAGTAGCACCCGGTTTGAACTATTCATTTCTTATCCATTCGGAAACGAAATTGGCAGAGAAAGTGGAAGTAGATAGGAGTCTTTCTGCGTTCGAGGTTGAGAGGCGCAAGAACAAACTGTTGAGATAGAGCCAGGGTCATAGATGAGAAAAATGAGAGTCAGTGTGACTTCAGAACAAAAACAACACGCGCTATCTGGGGGGTGACATGGAATCATCTAGGGGAAGTTTCCACGGTCACCTGCCGAGCCTGAGTCACGACTAGCTTTCTCATATGCTCTCCACCATAGCGCCATGTTTGCCGCAACTAAAAGGTCCATCATCTTCAAGCCCTCATCCTCTAGAATCATCTTTCCCAGTTTTGCTTGTTTGCCGCCAAAGCCACCACCTGCAAACTCTTGGCCTAGGGAAAGGTCTAAACGATCCATGGAATTTTTGACATTCTCAGTGCCATCGTTTCGATTGATCGATAAAGATGAGTTGGTACGACTATGTCGACCTCGGTGGAAGATTGAAGAACGTTTGAGTGTTGCTTCGCCCGTAGGAGTGGATCCTTTAGGACTACTCGGAAGGTTGAATCTCAATTCGCTTACAGTCGCAGCAGTAGGCGGTGCTCCTTGAAGCCCGGGAACGATATGTCGGCACTGAAAGATTGGTCAGTTTGGTCCGAAATTCAATACTACGATACCTGCTAGATTACCTTTAGCGATCCACCACCTACACCAGTGACGAACTCGCACCGACCGTCCCATGGGCTAGAAAACACGTAGCCACGAAAACTTGTCTGCCTATCGGACACCTGAATACTGCCATAAGTCTGGTCTTCGCGAGTCAAGAACGGAGGCGTTAGGGGAGGGCACATCTCGGCTTCTCCGTTGTAGCTACCCTTGGAGCTGGGACGACCGGTATGGTAATCGGAAGAGGTGTTTTTTCTATGTCCGAAATTACCGCCTCCGTGCTGAGACCCTTCCATCCATATGCGCCGACGGAACGTGTTTTCATTTACTAGTGGCTTGCTTATTTGTGATGCTGGCGCTTGGAGTTGTCCTCCTACATGCGGCCTGACTGACAAGCCGGTATTTCTAGTTGGTAGGGGGGGCCTATCTCCGGTGTCTGAATAGAGAAACTTAGAGTAGCCGGGATTGAAAACCTCAATGTACATAGGCGCCCCTGTTTTTTTCTTGATCTTGGGATCATCAGCTGTCGTAGACGATATATCTAGTATAGGCGGATCTTCAATACGAGCAACATTCCATTGAGCGCCAGATGCTGGATCTCGTCGAATGAGGGTGAGTGCCGGACAAGCACGCGGGGGATTCATGGATCGCCTGCGTAGTGCAGCTTCTGGCCTTCGGGGTTCCTGCCGGTATTGAGTTGAGTCGTATGAACGCCGTGGAGGTAAATCCGGGATTGTTCCGGATGCTTGTGCATATTGATTTGCCTTGATGTTTAGGTTGCTTGAGTAGTTGTTGATGGGCACCAGAGCGCCAGGTGCAGGTTTACGAGTGGGAATAGCAGCTATCCCGGGAACACCCGGTACTGCTTTACGTTGAACAAGCGGGGCAGGAGCTGGGTTAGATGTAGATTGACCTTGATCTAGAAATCCACCATCCAGGTACCCGGGAGGGTCCACGAGATTGGCATCTTCCGGTTGTTCAACATGTACGTAGTAAAGCGAGCTTGTTATATCTTCTGCAGTGACCACCTTCTCCCGTGGTTTCATGGGTGATAGGAACACATCTAAGGCCGGTTAGGGTCGCCACAAAAAGACGTGTTTTGACAGCCGTACCTCTGCTGCCAGGAACACGGGCGATGTACAGTACTAGAGGCTCGTGTCTCACGTGGGTCGGGTTCCTTGGATAGGCTGGCGGGTTGGAGGCCAGTGTCGTGAGTGATGAGAGAGACCTTGCTTCAACAATGGGCACAGCCATTAGAGCAGAAGATGGTGACAGGGCTGAATACGGCCGAAAAAGGATGACAGGAGAAAAGGAGAAAACGGTGGCTTGGTTAGTTTGGTGGAAGGCTATGGAACGGTTGTTTAGTGGTTGTCGCAGGCGGTGCCTGGAATATATGCGGGCAATCAATGCTGATGTTGGGCGTGCGCGTGGCTGTGCATACGCGTCTCCACCAAGCTATTGTGTACAGCAAAGACGTCGTCGTGACCTATCACTGTGGTTACAGACAAACAAGGCTGACGCGGGTGAAGGAGGAGCCTGGAGCACGCGAGTCCGCTTTCACGTTAACCTTCTAACGGCAGGCGGTGGCTGGGCTGGGGCAGTGGGTGCCTGTGTCTATTGGTTCACGTAAGTACGGGTCCTAGCGCCTGAAAGTCTGCTCTCCGAAATCTTGGCCTCGATTTTCGCGACCCGCACACGACACAGCTGTGAAGACGCCCCGCCGACTCTGCGCCCCGTGTCTTATTCAGAAAGCTTTTGTAGTATACTGTCACGAGACGTGTTCGGTGTCTACACCACACACACACACACACGTACCATGGGCGACAACCTCGAGGTATGCACCGGGAAGATGCCTGCCCATCGCTCTCGCCGCTAACTGAGAGCTGCAGGAGCGATTGAAGAGCCATGCCCGGGCGTTCGAAGGCCTGATGTCCTTGATACCCGCCAAGGACTATTATGGAAAGGATGAGAGTATCACAAGCGTATGCATTTCTTCGCCCCCTTTGCCCCGCTCCCTGCTGATAGCTGTCTGCAGACGCAATGGCAAAAGAAGGGGAAGAAACAGACCCTCGAAGAGCGCCAGGCTGCCAAACGCGCAAAGCTAGATCCTGCCTCACACAAGAGCGCCAAAGACGTCATGGACGAAAACGCGCTCAAGCGAAAGCGTGAATTAGAGGGTGAGGTCGAGGTATCCGAGGCGGATTCGTCTGACCTCGACATGGACATCACCAAAGAGAAGCCCCTAGAGGGAATCAAAAGCAAGGCGAAGAAGCAGAAGACCCAACCCGCAGAGCCAGAAGTCGAGGAAGACGACGAGGCTGCTGAAACCCGGGCGTTATCGAAAGCGGAGGCCAAGGCCGAGGCAAAAGCCGAGAAACGGAGAGAGAAGAGAAAGGAAAAGCAGGCGAAGAACAAGCAAAAGCAAGAGGCGAAGAAAGCTCAGAAAACAGCCTTTACCGGCCTCGCCACCACCGACAAGACCAAGGAGCCGCAGTCCGAGGGCGAAGAAGAAGACCAAGAAGAAGAAGGCGACGACGACGACGACGACGACATCGAACACCCAGACGATCGCATACAAGCTTTGGACGTCAGCGGTCTCGTCGAAGAGGGTCAGTCTACCGCTCCCTCTACTACTGCCAATTCCAATTCCTCTACAGCTTCAGTCGCGTCTGCCGCCTCATCAACGTCATCAATGCCACAATCCAGCGAAGAGGTACCATCAAAGAAGGCGAAGAAGCCCTACACAATCGACCCGCAAAGCCATGAAAATTTTCGAGCCCGACTAAACGCCAAGTTGGAAGCCATGCGTGCAGCGCGGAAAGCCGACGGGCCCGACGGCCGGCCTGCACGGAATCGGGCGGAGCTAATTGAGACGCGGCGGAAGAAGGAAGCCGAGCGGAAAGCGGCAAAGAAGGCTCAACGTCAAGAGGCGAAAGAGGACGAGGCACGACAGCAAGCAGAAGAGCAACTCGCACGGATACGAGGCGGTTCGGGCTCACCTTCCATATTCCCTGCTAGATCACCAGAGACGGAGCGTAATTTCAATTTCGGCAAGATTGCATGGGACGGACAGCAGCTCGACAGCAATCTCTCTGGCTTCCTGGAAAACAGGAAGAAGAAGGGCAAGTCGGATGCGAAGACGGCACTTGAGGCTGCTCAGAAGAAGCAGGCTCGTATCACTGCTTTCGACGAGGACAAGCGCAAGGACATCCAAGAAAAGGACTTATGGCTCGCCGCCAAGAAGAGGGCCCAGGGCGAGAAGGTCTTTGACGATGTAAACCTCCTCAAGAAGAGCCTCAAGCGTCAACAGAAGCAAAAGGATAAGAGCAAGCAGGAGTGGAAGGAAAGGCTCACCAATGTCGACCAAGGAAAGGCAGCGAAGCAGAAGAAGCGAGAGGAGAATCTCAAGAAGCGGAAAGAAGAAAAGGGGCAAAAGGGCAAAAAGAAGGCGGTTAAGAAGCCTGGCAAGAAGGTCAAGCGGCCAGGGTTTGAAGGCACCTTCAAATCGAGATAAAAATGGAACCATAGGGAATGAAAAAAGGACGGTGGCATGTCTACTAGCTAGGAGGGCATTTGGCGTTTGATACCATATCATGGCTGGCATCGTATGAGCGTTAGGAGTATATGTAACATTGGATATCAACATGTCTTTTTCTGCGAGTCACTTATGTGAACCGTGATGCAGGGCGAATAGCGTTGGTCTTGGTTGGTACTTGATAGTGGAAATGCTCGACTTGATCGATTCTCTGCCGATTTTCGCCACAACTTTGTCTCCGGACATCTGACCTAACTCGACTAAAATACTGGATGTAGTAATCGGGCAGTAGCATTGAATCAGTCCCATGTAGACGGAGCCTACATTAGCACATAGATCCAGCTACTGATGCATCTAAAAAAAGAAATATGACTTGGCCTATCAGATGTAACCACTGTCTTGCTATATACAGTTGTTCCGCTTTGCAAACCCCATCATCTGTATGGCGCATCCGCACGAGCTGCCGCCGCAATTTCCGGCTCCCACTTGTCTCCGTTCGCTAGCAGCTTCTCCTTGTTGTACAGCAACTCCTCTCGTGTCTCTGTCGCGTACTCAGCGTTGGGTCCTACTCTTGGTTAGCATGTCTTGTCTACTGTTTGTCATGTAATCCATACCCTCAACAATCGCATCGACGGGGCAGCTCTCCTGGCAGAGACCGCAGTAGATGCACTTTGTCATGTCGATGTCGTAGCGTGTGGTCCTCCTGCTGCCGTCCATGCGCTCCTCAGCCTCGATTGTGATGGCCTGGGCAGGGCAGATGGCCTCGCAGAGCTTGCAAGCAATGCAGCGCTCCTCACCCGTGGGGTATCGTCGAAGAGCGTGCTCGCCTCGGAAGCGGGGTGAGATGGGACCCTTCTCGAAGGGGTAGAAGATGGTGTATCTTTGGAAACGTCAGGGTCTTGCCTTTTCTGCATGAAACAAGCCAGTCGCTTGTGTTCTGAGGGCTTCTTACGGTGGTCGGAAAAACTGCTCCAACGACACATACATGCCGCGGAACATCTCCATGAGCAAGAAGTACTTGCCGGCCCGGTCCAATGCACCTTCTCCCTCATCCCACTGCTTTGGTTTCGGTAACCGGAAGCCTGGCGGTGGTGGTCCTGCTGGAGTGGCGGCGCGGGCGAGGGTGGTAGAGAAGAAGGCGACGGTGGCGGGCGAGGGTAGGCGTCCTGACGCGAACTGTGGTGACCGGAGCAGCGTCGCGGCTGGGCGGCTGCGTGCCAACATTGTCAATGGCTTTGCGCTGGCCATTGTGGGCGTGGTGACGGCGCGGGCGGCTGTTGTGGTGTTGTTGGAGGTTGTGGACGTCGTCGTCGTCGAGCTCGAAACTGGAGGCTGTCGCTTGTAACGCGGAAGCTGCGATTGGCCAAGAGGCCCAATGACGGCGACGACAGTGGGAGGCAACTCCGCCGTCAGAGAAACTGTGCAAAAAAACCCTAGATAGTCTTTCCAGATCCTTCGCCCGCCCTAGGTAGGCCGTTGTTGCAGTTATTTTCGGTACCATACGTATGCGTGTTCGCGGCACACTGTTGTATGCTTCTTGACGGCTGACTAACGTAATGTAACTTTAGTCTGAAGTTCCAAACTCTAGTCGAGCATCAACATCACTACCTCCACCGACCCTCTTGCCTCTCCCCGCCGTCTTCCAAAATCGCTCGCCATGTTCCGAACAGCACTTCTGAGATCCGCAAGGTCAGCCGTTCGCGCTGCACCACGATGCCAGGCCGCAATGGCTCGCCCCGTTGCGCGAAGCGCTTTCGCCCAGCCAAGGCAAATCACCCCCTCCGTATACTTCCAGGCCGTACGATGCTACGCTGCGAGCGCTGGTCTGTCACAGGATGAGGTCACTGGTAGAATAATGGACCTTTTGAAGAACTTCGACAAGGTAATGGGTATGCGATTGGAATTTTTGGGCAGTGGCTAACACACTAGTAGGTCCAGGATACCTCCAAGGTAGCTACCGACCGTTTTTTGTGAATATTTTCTGGGGCCAATGCTTATGATTTGCAGCTTAACGCCGAGTCGCACTTCCACAACGATCTCGGTCTTGACAGTCTGGATACTGTAGAAGTGGTCATGGCAATTGAGGAGGTTAGTCGCAATCTGTGCGGAATACGGGAAGCAAATCTAACGGCATTGCAGGAATTCAGCATTGAGATCCCCGACAAGGAGGCCGATGCTATCCACAGCGGTATGTTTTGTAATGGCGTGTTGCGCATGTTGCATACTGATGATATCACAGTCAAGCAGGCAGTGGACTACATTCTGGCCCAGCCCGATGGTGAGTTGCAAAACGAAGAGGCAAACACAGTGCGCGATGCTAATTTGGATGTAGCGCACTAAATGACAAGCATAGCCGCTTGCTAAGTAGGAGATGATGGTGGTGGATGGGCTAGTCGGTCCTTCCGGCGTGCTATATATATGCCTCCTTGTAAAACAGTAGCCTGGGTCGGCACAGTGTACTTCCTCTAGAATTGACGCTATCCACCTCACAATTGCTTTGGCTGCCGTGTTGTGGTCGGCTTACTCACTTGAGCATCTGCGGCGTCCACGCGGTACCTAATCTTGGCAACTTCCGAGACCAATGACCCTGTCCCTCTGATAAGTGTGACACGAGAATCAACCCACGACTTATAATACGTACGCGCGCCTTGCGATAACCCCTTTATCATTACGCCTACTCTGTGATCCCCTGCCTTCCTCCTTCGTACCGCCTTCACCGAAAGTCCCACAAATCCCGAGACCGCGCATGCGCTGCCCAAGCGTTCCCCATCCCTGCGCCCGTTGAGGAGCATCACCCATAATTCCAACAAGACACCCCCACCAGTTCCACCACCACACCCGATGGCTTCGAGCTCTGGTCTGACGCGCCGGAGAGGAGGCGGCGGCGGCGCAGCGGGCAATGGCGAGGACGAGAGCAGCCGGGTGGGCTCGCCAGCACCCAAGCGCAACGACGACCGCACCCCCGAAACCTCCTACGAGAGCTCCGAAAACGGGCACAAGATTGCATTCGACCCGCGGGACATTAGCGAGAATGCAGAGCGAAGCAAACAGCCCAAGCTGACGCTCATGGAGGAGATTATCCTCATGGGCTTAAAAGACAAGCAGGTGCGTACGCCAACATGTGACGCTGGCGGTCGGTGTTCCCAGGCTGATGCGTGAGAATAGGGATACCTGTCCTTTTGGAACGACAACATTTCGTACGCATTGCGAGGATGCATCGTCATAGAATTGGCCTTTCGAGGCCGTGTGAGCATGCAGAAGGACTCGTCACGACGACGGTTCCCGCTTGCCGACCGAAACATCGAGGTCATTGACGACACCCTGACGGGCGAGGTGCTGCTGGACGAGGCGCTGAAGATGATGAAGTCGAGCGAGAAGATGAGCGTCAACTCGTGGATCGACCTCATGAGCGGTACGGTTGCGAACACACACGGCGGCAAGGCTGGCTGGCTGGCTTGTAGGCACTGACTGTATGCACAGGAGAGACATGGAACCTCATGAAGATTGGCTACCAACTGAAGCAAGTACGCGAACGACTATGCAAAGGCCTTGTGGACAAGGGCATCCTGCGCACCGAGAAGAAGAACTTTTTGCTGTTCGACATGGCTACACATCCCGTTGCAGACGGCGGCGCAAAGGAAGAGATTCGGCGCAGGGTTCGGAATGTGCTCACGAACCGCACCGTCGTCCTCCCCGGCAGCCAGTTCCTGCCCGAGGAGCTCGACTTCAGGGTGCTCCGGACAATTACCATGGTCTGCGCTGCTTACGCGGCAAACGTGCTGGAGAATGCGCTGACCACGTTGGGCCACGAGGCACGGGAACGAGCTTTTGCGCAGGTGGATGAGCTGCTGGCAGAATACTCGCAATGGCCGTTTGCAAAGCGGCAGGGCGGCTCGCAGGGCGTGGGTGCTAATCTGGGCCAGCTGATCACAGACGAGGTCAACAACAACAAGGACAAGGAGCTTCAGCTTGAGGTAAGTCGATGTTTGCGGTGCCGCGTAGTGATTGACATGATGTTGATTTTGAATTTACAGGTTGTTGCCGCGTGCTTGAGTGTGTTTACTCGGCTCGACTCACTGCTCTAGACACGGGCCATGTGTTCAAGACGAGTTGGTTTCACTGGGCTGCAGGAAGCAGGCCTCAAGATGAGAGCGAGGCTCGACGTTTGGGGCATATACCGCTAGTACGTCAGGCGCATATAAGCCGGTGAGGCTGTAGGCGGCAGCGTGACGGGAGCGGCGAGCTTTTACGTGTAGGGCATTCTCCATTCTTAGCGTTGATGCAGCTGGGAAATTGACTCTGGAGACGAGGGCGTCGGGATGCGCTCCTCAAAAGGTGTAGTACTAGACGCTTCTGCCTCTTCTTTTTCTTGTGCTGCTGAGCGGTTCCTTTCCCCCACCCCCAAAAATAATACAAGCTTTATTCGACACTGCGCACCTGCAGTCACCAGTGCATTACGTTGTGGCGTGCAAAGCAAGTTCATGCGCTAGCACCCGTACTTGAGGTGTACCCAGTACCCACACGGTGTCACTGGCGCCACACGTGACGACTGCGTGGAGACGGGGGCAGCATGGCTAGGCCTGAGGCGGAAGCCCATGTGGTTGTGGAAACGGTCGCTAAATGCATGTTCCTGGTCGTCGGCGTTGGAGGGGGGTTGTCAAGACGGTGGCTACTACGCCTTCTCGACGGTTCGTGTTGGTGCTGGATGGACTGGATGGGCTGGGCTGGATGGGCTGGCTCGGCGCTTGCAGGCGGGAGCGAGGCGCAAATCCATCAGTGCCTCTGTCTGACACCCAACACATCATTCCGAGCTTATCCACGGCCACAGCGGCGACCCCTCACTAAGGTACCGCAGCAGGTGTTTCGCCGATTTAGGAGCCTTGCCAATACTCTCGCCTGTGAAAGCCTTACAGACGGACGGGCTGCTGCGCGCTTGACTACCCGATCGGCACTTCTTTCCCTTGACAGCCAAACATAGGCCCAGCCCAGCCCTGTGACCTGTGACGACGCGCAAATTGCATGCTCGCAGAGGTATGTCGTTTTCCCTTGTCCGTACCTTGTCTTTGCCGTTGCCATGATGCTGCGATGGTTGTTGTTTTCTGAGCGGGCGGCCGCGCATGGGGTTCTGTTGCTGTCGCATACCCGCCCCCTTCTCCGGGCAGACGCGACCGCATGGGACGCCCATTGACCCACACGAGCCTCCCGCATCTCGCATCTCGCATCACGCATCTCGCATCCACCGCATCCACCGCATCCCCATCCCATCACTCCTGCCTCGGTCCATGCCTCGGCTCTAACCAGGGCAGCTACACGCAGGTCGCTCCTGCTGCGCGCATTCGCTCTACCCACACCATGCCCTCTCCGCCGCTCGCCGACTCCCAGGCGCTCGATTCATCACACGGCGCGTCCACAAACGGCATCAGCGGTGAAGGTGCTGTCCAGCCCGCAAACGCCCCAACCACCCTCAATGGAACCGACACCGCGTACGCCGAAAACAACGCGATTCGGGACGGAAAACAAAAGGCAAAGGCCGTCATGGCCGCCTCTGGCCTGAACCTCCCTGGCGCCCAAGCCGACGCCCCATCGCCAGCGCACCCCGAACCCATCAATGGCGCGTCGCCCAGTCGAAAGCGATCGCGTTCAGGCACTCGCAAATCCTCGCACTCGCCCTCCCAGGACGGCGCGGCGCGACCCACGGCCTCGCAGACCCACCTGCTTAACCGCTACATTGCGCGCGACCTGTTGGACAGCGTAAACAAGTACGAGCGCAACAAGCACTCGGAAAAGGTCTACGGCGAATTGAATGACTTGCGCCACTTTTATCGCGACGAGGTATATCCCGTCCGGCGCCAGACCCCCGGCGCAATCTTCGGCTATGGCTATGGCGGCTACGGCAACGGTCTGACTGACATTCCTCCGGATCCCAGGGACCCGCGAGCCCTGCCGCAAACGAAGCTTCTATATCCCGAGCATGCCAAGCGCGCCGGTCGTCGCCTCGCACCGCAGTTGAAGGTTTCGAAAGAGAAGGGGGCGCAGCAGGCAGATCAGATTGAGGAGCTTGTGCCCATAAGACTGGACATTGAACTGGACCGGCTGAAGCTGCGCGACACCTTCACCTGGAACCTACATGACCGTGTGACCAACCCCGTCTTGTTTGCCCAGACCCTCGTTGAAGACTTCCAAATCCCGCCCGAACTGCGCCAGAATGTTATGCAACAGATTGATCGCGAGATTCACGAGCAGGTCCAGGACTACTATCCCCACGCCTTCTTCGAAGACGACCCCTTGGACCCTCACCAACCATACTCTGCATACAAGAACGACGAGATGCGCATACTAATCAAGCTCAACATCACTATTGGCCAACATACGCTTGTAGACCAATTCGAGTGGGAAATCAACAACCCGCTCAATGCGCCTGAGGACTTTGCGAGACAGATGGCTGCCGATCTGTCCTTATCTGGGGAATTCACGACAGCTATTGCACACTCTATAAGGGAGCAGTGTCAAATGTTCACAAAGAGTCTCTACATCACAGGCCATCCTTTCGATGGTCGGCCAGTCGAGGACACAGACATCCAAGACAACTTTTTGGCCTCTCCACTCCCCACCGTGTTCCGCCCCATGCAGTCTACAAAGGACTATCAGCCATACCTGTACGAACTCAGCAACGCTGACCTGGAACGCGCCGAACTGTCCATCATGCGCGAACAGCGACGACAGAAGCGCTCAGTCAACCGGCGCGGTGGTCCTGCCCTACCAGACCTCAAAGATCGTCAACGGACTGTTCGTACATTGGTTGTTTCTTCCGTTCTGCCTGGCGCTGCAGAGAGCATCGAGGACAGTCAGCTGTTCAAGGCGACACGGAAAGTACGAGAAGGCCGTCGCCGCGGCGCTGAGGGTAGTTCAGACGAGTCTGACAGTGATGATTCTGTCATGGAATCTCCTGCGCCGGCGCAGCTGACCGGAGGTACTGCTCGTACTCGTGGTATGCGTGGAGCTGCTACTGCAGCTCAAGCTGCGATGCGTTCAGCCATTGGACGATCAGCAACCCCAGAAGTCTCTACCCTTCAGACTCACCACGAGCCACGAGCGTCAAGATCCTTGCGATACGAAGCGCGCGAAGAGAGCGTTACCGAACCTACCACATTTATCGTCAAACTTCGCATATCACCTGCAAAGCTTCGAGAGTTGCAGAGAAACCCAAGAGCGTTTGCAAAGCCAGCTTCAACACCCATGATGGCACCCTCACAAACTCCAGCGCGAAGCACACCTACTGCTAATTCGATGCCTCCACCACCATCACCAGCCATGCCTCCTCGCTCCACTCCAGCAGCGGCGTCTGAAGCTTCGCCGCGGGCACCAACTACTCCTACCCCGACAGCACCGAACAAACAATTACAATACAAACCAGATGGGTCCATGGAGGCGGCTTGGCCAGCGCCCCCAGTTGCGCAGCACGTAAGTAATATCCCTCTCTGAATGCGGAGACGAGTCTGATTTGAAGAAAAAAAGCCTCCCCCACCTACATGGCTCCAACAAGGGTTGCAGGAGCTGCGTGATCGCAATCCCGGAGAACTGTTCGAATCAACCATGCGGTATGCCGTCATGAATGAGCATTACGAGGATCCGAAGACTGGCGCCATTTCTACAAAGCCAGTCAAGATTGACACAATAGCTCCGAACGCACCACTGCCTGCGAACTACAAGGCTTATTTCCTGCCACGGATCCGATGCATGGACTGCCCCGGAAAACTGTACAATGCGGGACCTGAGCAGACAGTCAACAACTTTGAACTGCATCTGAAGAATCGGATACACATGGAAAACGTGCGCAAACGAACGGGTCAGCCTTTGCAAGGGTAATACCAGCGTGGCCCGATTTGGAAGTAGGAAATTACTTTGGGGAAAGCATAGCGGGTACTTTCTTTGTTATACATGCAAGCGCATTCCAGGGTTTAGACGCCCTTGTACAAACAGAAGATGGGATTGGGGAGCATGTGGAGTTGCGCATATTGTACGGACAACGTGCTGGGGCATCGGCGTTCTCATTTGCCAGCAACACTCTGGAAATCGATAGCCCCCGTCTTGGATCATCAAGGCGAACAACGGGTACAATTGCAATCTGCGGTCTTTTGTCCGAGGCCTGTTTTTGAGTATCTTGCTGCTTTGTTGATGCCTCCTTTGTAAAGTATAAGTAGGGTTGATAGCATCGACGAAAGTAACTGTCAATCATACAATTGTCTATACCACCCAGGTATTGCGTTGCCACTCCTCCTTAATTTTCAAGACTGTGAAATCTTCAGTAATACTCCTTCCTCCAGTTTGTCTAGTCCCTACGCTTGTGGTACAATCTCTTTCGTCCCGACCCCTCTCAGCCTATCACGTGGTCGGCTCTAGTCCTTGTACATATGTAGTGAATCATGATGGTCAAAGCATCAATTCTCCTTACCACACTTTTGGTTCTCATCATGCGAGCCCATGCCGCCAGCCTCCCAATCCGAATCCTAACCCACAACATCCGCTATGCCGCTGACCCGCCTTCCACGGGCGAGAAACCCTGGTCCGCACGCAGACAACTCCTTCTCA
>Ga0265780_10004903_pt1 | contig 17107 bp, 14 predicted proteins | sample P1T30metagenome_FD_192432 | JGI IMG/M metagenome (GOLD analysis project Ga0265780, IMG submission 192432) | Plant litter microbial communities from East Loma Ridge, Irvine, California - P1 T30 | ecosystem: Environmental > Terrestrial > Plant litter > Unclassified | place: USA: California... | reverse complement strand
GTCCATCGCCAGGTACTCGATGGCACGTTCGCCTTCCAGCACGAGGGCGACAACATGCTGCTCGAATACCTGGTTCCCGGCGAAGACAACGCGATGCAGGCGGGCCGGCGGCGCTGGAACTGGGTATGGTTCCGCAAGATAGAAGCTGCCCGCCTGCCCGCCGTGCTGACCGACCGCGACGGCCGCGTGCACGCCTTTTCGCTGCCGCCGGGCGCGCTGCAGGAACGCCATGCCGCGGCACTGCGCGCCGATGCGGACCGGATGCTGGCGCCCCCTTTCCGCGCGCTGGTGCATGCCACCGAAGAGCCGTTCATCCAGCTGATCCTCGACCTGGCGGTGCCGCGGATGGCCTTCGGGCGCGTCGTGCTGCTGGGCGACGCGGCGTTCGTGCCGCGTCCGCACACGGCCGGCGGCTCGGCCAAGGCAGCTGCGAACGCGCTGGCACTGGCGCAGGCGCTGCAGCAACCCGGCCGCCCGGTCGAACAGGCCCTGCACGCATGGGAGATGCTGCAGTTGCGGGCCGGGCGGGCGATGACCGATGCCGGCCAGCGCATGGGCAATCAGATCATGCAGCTGGCGGGGTGATGGGGTCCATCGCGGGCTGGGCCAGGTGGGCGGCGAGCAGGTCCACAAAGGCGCGGATCTTGTGCGAGCCGCGCCGGTTGCTCAGGTAGAGCGCATGCAGCCCGACGTCCATCTGGCCCGGATTGACCTGGTAGTCCGGCAGCACGCGCACCAGCCGCCCCGCGCGCAGATCCTCGTGCACGAGCCAGTCCGCCAGCATGGCGATGCCCATGCCGTTCAGCGCCACCTGGCGCAGCAGTTCGCCGCTGTTGGCCTGGATGACGGCGTGGACCTGGATGTCTTCGACCGGCATGTCGGCCAGCGCCACGCCGTCGATGGCGCCGCTGCGGCGCAGGCGCCAGATGGCGCGGTTGTCGGCAAACCGGAACTGCACGCAGTCGTGCTCCGCCAGATCGGCCGGGTGCCGCGGCGCGGCGCGCCTGGCCAGGTAGGCGGGGCTGGCGCACAGCACGCGTTCGTGCGCGGTCAGGCGCCGGGCGATCAGGTTCGGGTGCGGCTCCAGGCTGCCGATGCGAATCGCGACGTCGATCGACTCGTCGGTCAGGTTGGCGGCGGTATCGCTGAGCCGCAGGTCGAGCAGCAGGCGCGGATGGCGTTCGCGCAGTGCCGACAGCACCGGCGCCAGGTACATCGCGGCGAATGTCACCGGCGCCGCCACGCGCAGCACCCCGCGCAGCTCCGACGACTGGTCCAGCACCGAATCGTCGGCCGCATCGAGCTGCTCCATGACCAGCAGGGCCTGCTCGTAATAGGTCCGGCCGCGGTCGGTCAGCGTCACGCTGCGCGTGGAACGGTTCAGCAGGACCGTGCCGAGGCGCTCTTCGAGGGCGTCGACCAGGCGTGTCACGGACGACGTCGCCAGGCCAAGCTGGCGCGCGGCCGACGAAAAGCCGCCGCCTGCCGCAACCGTACAGAAAGTCTTGATTTCAGCAAATCGGTCCATCGTATCTTTGCTCTCCACGCAATGGTGTGCTCAGCCCGGGATGGATTATCAGGCCGTGGGCACGCGGCTAGAGTGGACGCATCTTTTCACAAGGAGCAACAAAATGGCAAGCCTCTTCGATCCCATCCGCCTCGGCGACCTCGACCTTTCCAACCGCATCGCCATGGCGCCCGTGACGCGGGCCCGCTCGGGGCGCGATGGCGTACCGACCGCGGAGAATGCCGCGTACTATGCGCAGCGCGCAACGGCCGGCCTGATCGTCAGCGAGGCCACCAATGTTTCGCCCAATTCGGCGGCATTCGAGCTGGCGCCCGGCCTGTTCACGCCGGCCCAGACGGCCGGCTGGCGCCGCGTGATGGAGCAGGTCCACGCCGCCGGCGGCACGCTGTTCGCGCAACTGTGGCATAGCGGGCGCATCAGTTCATATGCGCTGCTGGACGGGCGCGATCCGCTGGCGCCGTCCGCCGTCAACGACGATTTGCACCTGGTGCAGGCATATGGCGAACTCGGCAACGGCTACTACACGCGCATCGCCGCGTCGCCGTCCCGTGAAATGACGCTCGGCGATATCGGCCAGGCGGTCGACGAGTATCGCATCGCCGCGCGCAACGCCGTGCAAGCGGGAATCGACGGCGTCGAAATCCACGCCGCCAATGGCTACCTGCCGCACCAGTTCCTGTCGCCGCAGACCAACCGGCGCACGGACATGTTCGGCGGCAGCCTGGTCAACCGCGTCCGCTTCCTCGACCTGGTGCTGCAGGCCGTGCTGGAGGAGATTCCGGCGCACCGGGTCGGCGTGCGCATCTCGCCTTTTGCGGGCTACAACAACGCGCTCGAGCCGCAGGCGGCCGACACCTACGCCTACCTGGCCCGCCTGTTCAGCGCGGCCGGCCTCGCCTACATCCACGCTGCCGATACGAATGCGTGGGGCGGCGCGCCGGACATGGCCCGCATCCTCGACATCGTGCGGCCCAATTTCGGCGGCGCCATCATCGCCAACGGCGGTCTCGATCCAGCGTCCGGCGCCGCGCTGATTGCCGCCGGCCGCGCCGACATGGTGTCGTTCGGGCGCAGCTTCATCGCCAATCCCGACCTGGTGGCGCGCATCGGCCAGGGTGGCCCGTACAACCAGCCCGACCCCACGCGCTTTTACGGGGGCGGCAACAGCGGCTATCTCGATTATCCGGCGCTGGGTTCCACGCCCGGTACGGAGCAAGCTGCGTGATGAAGCGGCCCGCGTTGCGCCATCAACGATGGCTGCTGCCGCTGGCGGCGCTGCCGGCCGCGGCAGCGCTCCTCGGCGCCCTGTACTGGTGGACCAGTCCGGCACCGATCGCTCCGATGCGTGCGCCGCCGCCAGCCGTCTCCGCGGCAGCCCTCGCTGCCGGAGCACGCGTGGTGGCGCTCGGCGACTGCATGGTCTGCCATACCGCCAGGGACGGCGCGCCCTATGCCGGCGGGCTGGGCTTGAAGACGCCGTTCGGCACCATCTACAGCACCAACATCACGCCCGATCCCGGCACCGGCATCGGGCGCTGGTCGCTGCCGGCCTTCACGCGCGCCCTGCGCGAAGGCGTCTCGCGCGACGGCCACCTGCTCTATCCGGCCTTCCCCTATATTCACTACACCCGGATGTCCGACGGCGACATCGCGCTGGCCTACGGCTACCTGATGGCCCGCACGCCGGTGCAGGTAGTGCAGCCGGAGAACGACTTGCCGCTGCCGCTGAAACTGCGGCCGATGCTGGCGTTCTGGAACGCGCTCTACCTGCGCCCCGGCCCGGCTCCCGTTACCGCGGTGCCGGCCACGCCGGTCGAGCGCGGACGCTACCTGGCCGACACGCTTGGGCACTGCGCTTCCTGCCACAGCGGCCTGAACCTCATCGGCGGCGAGCGCCATCCGCCGTTCCAGGGCGGCCGCATCGATGGCTGGGACGCGCCCGCGCTGACGGCCCTTGGCCAGGGTGCCAATCCGTGGACGCAGGCGCAGCTGGTCGACTACCTGCGCGGCGGGCTGGCGCTGTCGCACGGCGCCGCCAAAGGACCGATGCGCCCCGTCACCGAGCGCCTGGCCAGCGTGCCGCGCGACGACGTCGTGGCCATTGCCAGCTACCTGATGTCGATCCAGGCGCCGCCCACAGCCGCTGCCGCGGTCGTATCCGCGCCGCCACAAACGGCCTTGGCCGGCAGTGCCGGCGCACGATTGTTCGGTGCGGCCTGCGCCGCCTGCCACGCGCCCTCGGCGCCGATGATGGTACTGGCGGGGCGGCCGGGCCTGGCGCGCAGCAGTGCCGTCCAGGGTACTGGTCCCGGCAACTTCATCCAGACCGTCCTCGGCGGCATCCCGGTTGAACCGGGCTCGCCGGTCTACATGCCGCCGTTCGCGGACACGTTCACCGACCAGCAGATCGCGGCGCTGGCGGAATACGTCCGGGCCGCCGCCCACCAACCTGCCTGGCGCGACGTCGCCGACGCCAGCGCACGACAACGCAAGGACATGCAACCATGAGCACGCAACTGACGATCAACGGCAAGCAGCACGCCGTGGCGGCCGATTCCGGTACGCCCCTTCTGTACGTACTGCGCAACGACATGCAACTGAATGGCGCGAAGTTTGGCTGCGGCATGGGCCAATGCGGCGCCTGCACGGTCATCGTCGATGGCAAGGCGGTCTTTTCCTGCATCACCCCCGTCGGCGCGCTGGAAGGGCGCGCCGTGCGCACCATCGAAAGCCTCGGCACGGCCGATCATCCGGGCCGCCTGCAGGCGGCGTTCATCAAGCACCAGGCAGCACAATGCGGCTACTGCATCGCCGGCATGATCATGCGTGCGCAGGCGCTGCTCGAACACAATCCGCACCCGGACGACCAGCAAATCCGGCGCCACATGGAGCCGAACCTGTGCCGCTGCGGCACCCACCACCGCATCCTCGCCGCCATTGCCGACGTCGCCAAAGGGGGACCGGCATGAGCACCGTCGATATGGGGCGCCGCGCCATCCTCGGGCATGGCGCCTTGCTGTTCGGTTTTTCGATGTTGCCGGCATTGGCGCACGCGCAATTCAATGCCATGGGCCTGCCCGCGCTGGCCGACCCGCGCCTGCCCGGCAGCCTCAAAAACACGCCGTTCCTGGACGCGTGGATCCAGATCGCCCCCGACGGCCGCGTGACGGTATGCAGCGGCAAGGTGGAACTGGGCACGGGCGTGCGCACCGCCCTGATCCAGATCGCGCTCGAACAACTGGCACTGCTCCCCGCCGACATCCGTTTCATCGGCGGCGATACCGCGCTCACGCCGAACGAGGGCTATACCGCCGGCAGCCACACCATCGCCGACAGCGGCACCGCACTGCTGCATGCGTCGGCCCAGGTGGCGGCCCTGCTGCGCGAAGGCGCGGCCGCGCAGTGGAAAACCGGCGCCGGCGCGCTCGTACTCGACGCCGGACGCGTCGTGGCGCCGGACGGGCGCCGGATGCATTACGGCGACGCCATCAAGGGCCTGCGTATGCCGGGCCTGCACCGCACGGCCAGCCCGTCCTCGCCCTTGCGCGCACCGGGCGCCTACCGGATGATCGGCACATCGCTGCCCAGGGTCGACATCCCGGCAAAGGTCAGCGGGGGCGCCGCCTACGTCCAGGACATGCGCCTGCCCGGCATGCTGCACGCGCGCGTGGTGCGCCCGCCCAGGATCGGCGCCCGGCTCGCCGGCGTCGACATGGCCACGGTGGCGCGCCTGCCGGGCGTCCGCAAAACCGTCCATGACGGGAATTATCTCGCGGTGCTCGCCGACGATGAATGGCGGGCGGTCAGCGCGATGCGCGCCCTGACGGCGGCGGCGCGATGGGAAGGCGGCACCGCCCTGCCGCAGCCGGACGCGATCCACGCAACCTTGCAGGCGCTGCCGTCCGAAGACCTGGTCATCCTGCAGCGCGGCGCCATGGGTGCGGGACGTGGTCCGTCGATCCGCACGCGTTATACGAAACAGTACGTCATGCACGGTTCGATCGGCCCGTCGTGCGCGGTGGGGCACCTGACTGGTGGTGTCCTGACCGTCTGGACGCACACGCAAGGCGTGTTTCCCCTGCGCGCCGCGCTGGCCGAGCTGGTCAACATGCCGCTGGAAAAGGTGCGCTGCATCCATGCCGAAGGCTCCGGCTGCTACGGCCAGAACGGCGCGGACGACGTGGCGGCGGACGCGGCCTTGCTGGCCTGCGCGGTACCGGGCGTGCCGGTGCGCGTGCAGCTCATGCGCGACCAGGAGAACCTGTGGGAGCCGTACGCGCCGGCCATGGTGACCACCGTACGCGCGGAACTCGACGGCAGCGGCCGCATCCGCGAGTGGGCATACGACGTGTGGAGCGGCTCGCACAACGAACGTCCCGGCAATGCCGGCAAACTGGTGCCGGCCGGGCTGCTGGCCCGGCCCATCCTGCCGAGCCGGTCGCTGCCGATGCCGCAACCGGAAGGCGGCGGCGACCGCAATGCCCTGCCGCTCTACGATATCCCGAACGCCCGCGTGGTCAACCACTTCCTGCCGGTGACGCCGCTGCGCACATCGGCCATGCGCTCGCTCGGCGCCCACCTGAACATCAGCGCCATCGAAGGCACCATGGACCAGCTGGCCGCACTGGCGCACGCCGACCCGGTGCGGTTCCGGCTCGACCACCTGGGCAGCCAGCCGCGTGCCCGGGCGGTCGTCGAACGCGCCGCCGGGATGTTCGGCTGGCGCGCCGGCGCCGCCTCCCTGCCGCACCGCGGCCGCGGCTTCGGCTTCGGCCAGTACAAGAACCTGATGGCCTTCGTTGCCATCGCGGTCGATGTGCAGTTCGATCCCGACCGCAATACGGTGCGCATCCTGAGGGTGGCGTGCGCGGCCGACTGCGGGCAGATCGTCAACCCGGACGGCGTCCGCAACCAGCTCGAAGGAGCCATCATCCAGTCCGCCAGCTGGACCTTGCATGAACAGCTGCGCTACGGCAGTGACGGCATCGCGAGCAGCGACTGGAGCAGCTATCCGATCATGCGTTTTTCAGGCGTGCCCGAGCGGATCGACGTGGCGCTGATCGACCAGCCCGGCCTGCCGTTCCTCGGCGTGGCCGAAGCGGCCCAGGGACCGATGGCCGCGGCACTGCTCAATGCCCTGGCCCAGGCGACCGGGGCGCGCCGCCATGACCTGCCACTGCTTGCGGACAGGTAGCGGGGACGTGGGGTTAGAGCGGATCCTTGAACACGGCGTCCACGTAGCACCAGCCCCACGTTTCGCCGGGCTGGCCCGACCGCATGACCGGATGCTTCGTCGCGTGGAAATGGCGCGTGGCGTGCTTGTTCTTCGACTGGTCGCAGCAACCCACGTGGCCGCACGCCAGGCAGACGCGCAGGTGCACCCAGGTGTCGCCGGTCTTGAGGCATTCTTCGCAGCCATTGGTGTTGCCCGCGTGCGGGGTGATGTGGTGAAAGTGCGTGCAGTCGTTGCTCATCGAATCTCCTTGGGCGGGTTGTCGGTTATGGTCGAGGCTGCTACCAGTGCAGAGGGCATCATCATCACAAAACGCGCGTTCAGCAGGGAGGCTGCGCATCCACCAGCAAGCCCGGCTGCAAAGCGCGAATGCGCAGCTCGGTGAAGTAGCCGCCGGCCTCGTTATAGCGCAGGTAGTATCGACCGCATTGCGTGCAACGCGCCACGGAGCAGCGGTTGTACGGATAAAAGCGCGGCGCGATGGGCGCGGCGTCGCTGTGGTAGCGCGTGCCGGCCGGGTGAAACTCGGCGAAGGTAGGGTCGTCGTAGGGATCGTCGAGCAACGTGCCCACGTCCGCGAAACGGTCCAGCTCCAGGGTCAGCGGCAAGGCCTGCCAGGCAGCGAGCGACACCGCGGTGCAGCTGCAGGGTGTGGTGACCGCGGCCGAAGCCTGCGCCAGGGCTGCCAACGTGGCGAAATCAATTGTTTGCATGCTCAAGCCATCATCCGTTTCTCATATTGACCGGCAGGCGCTTCCTGCCTTGCATGCCGCCAATATAGCATTCGGGTCAACAGCGAAAACAACCCGCTAGACCAGCCACATGCGCAATTGAGCGGCCTGCATCGGCGCCGCAAACAGATAGCCCTGGAACCGCCTGCAGCCGAACGCCACCAGCGCGGCCCATTGCTCCTGCGTTTCCACGCCTTCGGCCACGACATCCAGGTCGAGTTCCCGGGCAAGGCTGATCAGCGCGCGCACGATCGTCACCGCGCGCGGCGTGGCGAACATGTTTTTCACGAACGAGCGGTCGATCTTGATATGCGTCACGGGCAGCCGCTCGAGGTAGCACAGCGACGAGTAGCCGGTACCGAAATCGTCCAGGCCGAACGCAATTCCGTGTTCCTTCAGCCTTGCCATCTTGGCGCAGATGTCGTCGACGTTACCGAGCAGCATGCTCTCCGTCAGTTCCAGCTTGAGCAGGGACGCATCGGCTCCAGCCGCGGCCACGATCGCCAACACGCGCTCGACAAAATCCGGCTGGCGCAGATGGCGCGCGCTGATGTTGACGGCCACGCTCAGGCGGCAGGTGGTCTCCTCCCCTTGCCACGCGGCCAGCTGGCGGCACGCCATCGCCAGCACCCACTCGCCGATCTCGACAATCAGGTCGGACTGTTCCGCCAGCGGGATGAACGCGCACGGCCCCACCAGGCCACGCTGCGGATGCATCCAGCGGATCAGCGCTTCGACGCCGGTCATCTGGCGCTGGTGATCCATGACCGGCTGATAGAACAGGACGAATTGCTGTTCCGCCAGTGCCTGGCGCAACGCCGTCTCGGGCGCGTTGTGACGTGCTGCCGTGGTTTTGACGGATGGCGCCAGCGGATACCGTGGCGTGAAAGTGTCCGGGGCTTCACAAGAAGCAATGCGGTGCTGTAAATACTCGGGCTTCATCGTCGCTCTCGTCGTTTGTGCAGTGCCCGACAAGGGTCGATGCAAGGCGGGCTGATCAAGTCTCGAATATAGCGAAGAAGCGGGCGCGCGATAATCCCGTCGGGATGGAGACCAGCATTGCGTGACACGCTGATAATACGGAACACGGCGGTCGAGCGGCTTACTGCAGGTGCGCCGCCAGCAGGTCGATGAACGCGCCGATTTTTTTCGAGCCGCGCCCGCGCGGATGGTACAGCGCGTGGATCGCCACGTCCATCGGGCCAGGATTGGCGTCGAAGTGCTCCAGCACCCGGACCAGGTGCCCGGCCTGCACGTCCGCCTGGACCAGCCACTGCGCCAGCATGGCGATGCCAAGCCCGCCCAGCGCGGCCTGGCGCAGCACTTCGGCATTGTTCGCCACCATGACGCTGTTGATGGCCACGTCCTCCACCACCGTGGCGCCGGCGGCATCGTTGCGGCGCATCCGCCAGGTACGGCGATTCTCGGCATACGAAAACTGCAGGCAGTCGTGGGCGGCCAGGTCCGCCGGGCCCGCGGGAATGCCGCGCAGCGCCAGGTAAGCCGGGCTGGCACACAGCATGCGTGTATGGCCGGACAGCCGGCGCGCGACCAGGTTCGTGACTTGGTCCAGGTTGCCGATACGGATGGCGACGTCGATCGCATCGTCGGTGAGATTGACTGCGGCGTCGTCGAGTTGCAGCTCGAGCTTCAGGCGCGGGTAGCGCGCCCGCAGCCCGGGCAGGATGGGCGCGATGCAGCGGGCGGCAAACGTCACCGGCGCGGCGACGCGCAGCGTGCCCGCCACGCCGCTGGCGCAGTCGGTCACCGCGTCGTCGGCCGCGTCGAGCTGATCGAGAATGCGCTGCGCCTCGATGTAATACGTACGGCCCGAATCGGTCAGCGTGACGCTGCGCGTGGACCGGTTCAGCAGCACCGCGCCGAGCCGGCGCTCGAGCGCATCGACCATGCGCGTGATGGAGGATGCGGCCATCCCCATCTGGCGCGCGGCCTGGGAAAACCCGCCCGCCGCCGCGACCGCGCAGAAAGCCTTGATTTCAGCGAACCGGTCCATGCGGCCGCGGCCGGGATTACTGCGCTTCTTTCAACTGCTCCAGGATGGCCGGGTTTTCCAGCGTCGAGATATCCTGCGTGATCGTCTCGCCCTTGGCCAGCACGCGGAGCAGGCGGCGCATGATCTTGCCGGAGCGGGTTTTCGGCAGGTTGTCGCCAAAACGGATTTCCTTCGGCTTGGCGATCGGACCGATCTCTTTCGCCACCCAGTTGCGCAGCTCCAGCGCCAGTTTTTTCGCTTCCTCGCCGGTGGGACGCGCCTGCTTCAATACGACAAACGCGCAGATCGATTCGCCGGTGGTGTCGTCCGGCTTGCCCACCACCGCCGCTTCCGCCACCAGCGGGTTGGCCACCAGCGCCGACTCGATTTCCATCGTGCCCATGCGGTGGCCCGACACATTGAGCACGTCGTCGATGCGGCCCGTGATGGTGAAGTAGCCGGTTTCCTTGTTGCGGATGGCGCCGTCGCCGGCCAGGTAGTATTTACCGCCCAGCTCTTCCGGGAAATAACTGGTGCGGAACCGGTCGGGATTGTTCCAGATGGTGCGGATCATCGACGGCCATGGGCGCTTGACCACCAGGATGCCGCCCTGCCCGTTCGGCACGTCCGCGCCGGCTTCATCGACGATGGCTGTCATGATGCCCGGCAGCGGCAAGGTGCAGGAACCCGGCACCATCGGCGTGGCGCCCGGCAGCGGCGTGATCATGTGGCCGCCGGTTTCGGTTTGCCAGAACGTGTCGACGATCGGGCAGCGCTCGCCGCCGACGTTCTTGTAGTACCACATCCAGGCTTCCGGATTGATGGGCTCGCCTACCGAGCCCAACAGGCGCAGGCTGGACAGGTCGAATTGACCGGGATGCACTTTCGGGTCGACGTCGGACGCCTTGATGAGCGAGCGGATCGCGGTGGGGGCCGTGTAGAAAATCGACACCTTGTGCTTGGCGATGGTGTCCCAGAAGCGCCCGGCGTGCGGGAACGTCGGGATGCCCTCGAAGACCACTTCGGTGGCGCCGACCGCCAGCGGGCCATAGGCGATGTAGCTGTGGCCGGTGACCCAGCCGATGTCGGCGGTGCACCAGAACACGTCGTCGGGCTTGATGTCGAACGTCCATTTCATCGTCAGCGCGGCCCACAGCAGGTAGCCGCCGGTGGAGTGCTGCACGCCTTTCGGCGTGCCGGTCGAGCCGGACGTGTAGAGGATGAACAGCGGGTGCTCGGCGCCCACCCATTCCGGCTCGCATTCGGCCGGCTGGTTGGCGACCAGGTCGTGCAGCCACGTATCACGCCCCCCATCGCGCCCTTCCTTGAAGGCGATATTGCCGCCGGTGCGCTTGTAGACGATGACGTCGCGGATGGACTCGCAGCCGCCCAGCGCCAGCGCTTCGTCGACGATGGCTTTCAGCGGCAGCTGCTTGCCGCCGCGCTGCTGCTCGTCGGCGGTGATGACTGCCACGGCGCCGGCGTCGATGATGCGTTCCTGCAGCGATTTGGCCGAAAAGCCGCCGAAGACCACCGAGTGCGTGGCGCCGATGCGCGCGCAGGCCTGCATGGCGGCCACGCCTTCGATCGACATCGACATGTAGATAATGACGCGGTCGCCCTTCTTGATGCCGCGCGACTTCAGGCCGTTGGCGAATTTGCAGGTACGCTCGTACAGGTCCTGGTAGGTGGCGCGGGTGACGGTGCCGTCATCGGCTTCGAAGATGATCGCGGTCTTGCCGGCATTGCCGTTTTTCAGGTTGCGGTCGAGGCAGTTGTACGAGGCATTCAGTTGGCCGTCCTTGAACCATTCGTAGAACGGCGCGTTCGACTCGTCCAGCGTATTGGTGAACGGTGTGTGCCAGTCGAGGTTTTCGCGTGCCAGCCTGGCCCAGAAACCTTCGTAGTCGGCGGCGGCTTCGGCGCACAGGGCGTCATAGGCGGCCATGCCCGGCACGGCAGCCTGGGCGGCAAATGCGGCCGGCGGGGCGAAGACCCGGTTTTCCTGCAAACCCTGGTTTTCCTGCTGCGATGTTGCGATCTCGGCCATCATTGTCTCCATATAATCGTTATGCGCCATACCTTAAGCGACCTCGCTTACTGCGCCCTTACGGCTGGGACGCGGCGTTTCCCTGTTGCCGATTTTACCAAGCTTTCCACATCGCGGCCGATCGATGCAGAGGCTGAAGACCACGCGGCCGGAGGGGTGTAAAATGCTGCGCTGAAACTTGTCTCCAGGAGTCCCCATGTCCGAATCTTCCCCGCCCGAAGCACCACGCCACATGACCCCCCTCAATCGGGTGGTCTTTGCCAGCCGCTGGCTGCAGGTGCCGCTGTACCTCGGCCTGATCCTGGCGCAGTGCGTGTATGTCTTCCATTTCTGGGTGGAGCTGAAGGACCTGATCCTTGCCGCCATGGGCAACGCCTCCGCGCTGGACCATATCCTCGACGCGGTCACGGTGCCGGGCGGCGCCCGCCCGGACAAGCTGAACGAAACCACGATCATGCTGGTGGTACTCGGCCTGATCGACGTCGTCATGATTTCCAATTTGCTGGTGATGGTGATCGTGGGCGGCTACGAAACGTTTGTATCGCGCATGAACCTGGAAGGCCACCCGGATCAGCCGGAATGGCTGTCGCACGTGAACGCGTCCGTCCTGAAAAGCAAGCTGGCGATGGCGATCATCGGGATCTCGTCGATCCACCTGCTGAAAACATTCATCAACGCCGGCTCGTATACTGACCGCGTGCTGATTGCCCAGACCGTCATCCATACGGTCTTCCTGCTGTCGGCCATGGCGATCGCTTACACCGACCGCATCATGACCGGCACCCACAGCCAGTCCAAGTCCCATTGAGAACATCGAGAATTTTATGACCATCATCAAGCAGGAAGACCTGATCGAATCCGTTGCAGCGGCCTTGCAATACATCAGCTACTACCACCCGGCCGATTATCTGCAGCACCTCGCGCGCGCCTACGACCTTGAACAGAGTCCGGCCGCCAAGGACGCGATCGCGCAGATCCTGACCAACTCGCGCATGTGCGCCGAAGGCAAGCGCCCGATCTGCCAGGACACCGGCATCGTCAACGTCTTCCTCAAAATCGGCATGGGCGTGCGCTTCGAAGGCTTCAGCGGCACCGTCACCGACGCCGTCAACGAAGGCGTACGCCGCGCCTACAATTTCGACGACAACAAGCTGCGCGCGTCGATCGTCGCCGACCCGCACTTCGACCGCAAGAACACCAAGGACAACACGCCGGCCGTGGTCCACATGGAACTGGTCGAAGGCGATACCGTCGACGTCAAAGTGGCAGCCAAGGGCGGCGGCTCGGAGAACAAGTCGAAATTCGTCATGCTCAATCCATCCGATTCGCTGATCGACTGGGTCATGAAGACCGTGCCGACGATGGGCGCCGGCTGGTGCCCGCCGGGCATGCTGGGCATCGGCATCGGCGGCACCGCCGAGAAGGCCATGCTGATGGCCAAGGAAGTGTTGATGGACGATATCGACATGTACGAGCTGAAGCAGCGCGGCCCGCAGAACAAGACGGAAGAACTGCGTATCGAGCTGTGCGACAAGATCAATGCGCTGGGCATCGGCGCGCAGGGCCTGGGCGGCCTGACGACCGTGCTCGACGTGAAAATTGCCATGTACCCGACCCACGCCGCGTCGAAGCCGGTCGCCATGATCCCGAACTGCGCCGCCACCCGCCACGCGCACTTCGTGCTGGACGGCTCGGGCGCCGCCTACATCGAACCGCCTGCACTGTCGAGCTGGCCTGACGTCAGCTGGGCGCCGGACACCGAAAAATCGCAGCGCATCGACCTCAACACGCTGACCAAGGAAGAAGTCGCTTCGTGGAAGCCGGGCCAGACCTTGCTGTTGAACGGCAAGATGCTGACCGGCCGCGACGCTGCGCACAAGCGCATCCAGGACATGCTGGCCAAGGGCGAGAAACTGCCGGTCGACTTCACCAACCGCGTGATTTACTACGTCGGCCCGGTCGATCCGGTGCGCGATGAAGTGGTCGGCCCGGCCGGTCCGACCACCGCCACGCGCATGGACAAGTTCACCGACATGATGCTCGAGCAAACCGGCCTGATCTCGATGATCGGCAAGGCCGAACGTGGCCCTGCCGCGATCGAGTCGATCAAGAAGCACGGCTCGGCGTACCTGATGGCGGTGGGCGGCTCGGCTTACCTGGTGTCGAAGGCAATCAAGTCGGCCACCGTGGTCGGTTTTGCCGACCTCGGCATGGAAGCGATCTACGAGTTCGACGTGACCGACATGCCGGTGACGGTGGCGGTCGACTCGACGGGAACCTCGGTGCACAACACCGGTCCAAAGGAATGGGCAGCAAAGATTGAATCGCTCAACGCGATCAACATTCCTGTCATTGCCGCGTAAGCCAGGTGACCCAGTGACGGCCGTCCCTGCTTCGAATGGCGCCAGCATGGCCCCGATCGGCATTTTCGATTCGGGCGTGGGCGGCCTGTCGGTACTGCGCCATATCCGGGCGCAGCTGCCGCATGAGCATTTGCTGTATGCGGCCGACACCGGGTTCGCGCCGTATGGCAACAAGCCGGAGCAGGTGGTGGCGGAACGGTCGCTGTCGATCGCCGATTTTTTGGTGGCGCGCGGTGCCAAGGCACTGGTGGTGGCATGCAATACCGCCACCGTGGCTGCCATCAAGGTCGTGCGTGAACACTATCCGAACATGCCCATTGTGGGCGTGGAACCGGGCCTGAAACCTGCCGCGGCCGCCAGCCGCAGCGGGAAGGTCGGCGTGCTGGCCACGTACAACACGCTTCACGGCGCCAAGTTCCTGGCGCTGCGCGAACAGGTCAGCGCGGCGACCGGCGTCGATTTCTTGCTGCAAGCCTGTGTCGGCCTGGTCGACCAGATCGAGCTGGGGGAACTGGGCTCGAACGAGATCCTGGCGATGCTGCAGCGCTACCTCACGCCGCTGCTGGACCAGGGCGCCGATACCATCGTGCTCGGTTGCACGCACTATCCACTGGTGCGGGCCGCGATCGAACAGGTGATGGCAGCCGCGACCGACCGCCCCATCACGCTGGTCGACACCGGCGACGCCGTGGCACGCCAGCTGGCGCGCTTGCTGACGCAGGCCGGCTTGTTGCGCACCGAAGCGGCGCCGGCGCGGCTGGAAGGCTTTACCAGCGCCAGCGCAACGGCGTTGGCGGCCGCGTTCTCGAACCTGGCCGGCTTGACGGCGCCGGTGTCCGAGGTCAGCTTCCCGGTGCCGGCCGCCACGATGGTCGCAGCGCCCGAATGACCGGACAATAAAATTTGCCAGCACGCGCAGTTGTTTGTATAATCTCGTTCTGTTCGGGCAACCCCCGAGCGGAACATGCAAGTCAGTGGTGGCTGTAGCTCAGTTGGTAGAGTCCAGGATTGTGATTCCTGTTGTCGTGGGTTCGAGCCCCATCAGCCACCCCACAGAATTCGTAGTAAAAAGAAAGGGTTACATGCTTCGGCCTGTAACCCTTTTTTTGTCTGTAGCAATCGTCCACGCCGCTACGGCGCGCTTACCGCGACCGCCGCGGGCCGGCGGACAAGTTTCCCGCGCGCCACGGCCAGCACCAGCCTGGCGTCCTCGCTGCCCATGCGCACCTTCAGCCACGCATTGATGCGCTTCATCTCCTCGGCCTTCGGCAGCCTGCTGCAATTGGCGCTCAGGAACGGGATAGTGCCGGCCTGCTGCGGATCGGGCGCGGCCGCCCTGCCCACCAGCACGTTGCCGCACTGCGGATACTGGGCCTCGAATTCGCGCGTAACGGCATTGGCCTCCAGCACCCAGCCCTTCTGGCTCGTCACCTGCGTACGCAGCCCGGCGATCGTGGCATCCTTGTCCTGCAGCGCCTGCTGGTTGTTGCGCACGATGTCGGCCAGGATATCGGCCTTCAGGCTGCCGACGTCGATCTTGACGCTGTCTTCGGTTTGGGCCTGGTGGACCGACAGGCGCGCGCCGGGCATGCCGGCCGGCGCCAGGCGCGCCGCGATTGCGCGGATCGCCTGCTCCGGCAGGCGCTGGCCGATCAGGGTCACTTCGATTTCCTGCGTGCGCGGCGAGAGCCGCGTTTCCAGCACATGCACCTTGGCGGCCTTGAATTCCCGGCGCACGAAGTCGCGCGCCCGGCTGTTGAACACCTCATTGTCGACCAGGCGCGCGGCCAGGTAGATACTCGGCAGGCCGGTCAGCAGCACGATTGCCAGCACAGCGCGCTTGACGCGCCGTCCACGTGCCGGGTCGACAAATTTGCGATGCGGCAGGCGCAGGAATTCGATGACGACGACGGCGGCGAATGCGATGAACACGCAGTTGATCGAGAACAGGTAAAACGCGCCGCCGAATACCGCCCAGTCGCCGTTGGCGAGGCCGTAACCCGCCGTGCACAGCGGTGGCATCAGCGCGGTGGCAATGGCCACGCCCGGAATCACGTTCGATTTCTCGCGCCTAGTCAGGCCGATGATGCCGGCCAGGCCGCCGGCCAGCGCAATGAGCACGTCCCACAGCGACGGCGTGGTGCGCGCCAGCAGCTCGGACTGCGCCTCCGCCAGCGGCGTCACCATGAAATACAGCGTCGAGGTCAGCAGGCTGATGCCGGCGGCAATGGCCAGGTTGGCCAGCGAGCGGCGCACCAGCAGGAAATCGAAAATGCCCACGCCATAACCGAGCCCGACGATCGGCCCCATCAGCGGCGACACCAGCATGGCGCCGATGATCACCGCGGTGGAGTTGATGTTCAGCCCGATCGACGCGATCAGGATCGCCAGCACCAGGATCCACGGCGTGGCGCCGCTCAGCTCGACGCCGGCGCGGATGCTGCGGTCGATCTCGGCGTCGTCGGCCTTGTCGTCGAGCAGGCTGAAGCGGTGGGCGATGGCCGCGCGCAGCGAGGGGCGCGGCGGTGCAGGTGGGGAGTCTGGTGCGTTCATCTACTGCCAGGATCCGAGGATTATCCTGAGGAAAGGTCAGGTCTGGATTCTGGCCGGAAAACTACATTTGCACAAATGTTTTTTCCAAAAGCAGGCAATTTACCCTTGACGCCGCCTATTTGACGATCATTTCGCGCATGCGCCTGCGCAGTTCGCGTTCGCGCCTTGCCTCCTCCCGCCAATCCTCGCGCAGTGCGCGGGCAAGCGAGATCATCATCAGCACGATCACCAGCGCGAACGGCAGGGCGAACAGGATCGTGGCGGTCTGCACCGCCTGCAAGCCACCCGCCAGCAGCAGGCTGATGGCAATGCCGGCAACCAGCACACCCCAGATGACTTTGATGCGCTTCGATGGATTCGGGTCGCCGCCAGTGCTCATCATTCCCAGCACCAGCACGGCTGAATCGCCCGAGGTGACGAAGAACACGAACACCAGCAACGTGGCCAGCACCGACATCGGCATCCCGAACGGCATCGCATCGAACATCGCGAACAGCGCCGTGGCGACGTCCGCCTTGGCCGCGTCGGACAACGGCACATGCTGCCAGATCTCCATGTACAGCGCCGTGCCGCCGAAGATCGAGAACCAGATGAAGGCCGCCAGCGAAGGCGCCAGCACCGTGCCGGCAATGAACTCGCGGATCGTGCGGCCGCGC
>Ga0265780_10004902_pt1 | contig 17107 bp, 13 predicted proteins | sample P1T30metagenome_FD_192432 | JGI IMG/M metagenome (GOLD analysis project Ga0265780, IMG submission 192432) | Plant litter microbial communities from East Loma Ridge, Irvine, California - P1 T30 | ecosystem: Environmental > Terrestrial > Plant litter > Unclassified | place: USA: California... | reverse complement strand
CTCAGAAGCGCGATGTTGTCTCCCCGTACGCCTAGAGTATTAAGAGGTTCCAGTGCGACCGACATCGAAGGGTACGTCTCTCTATGGTGCTCGGTCACATTGACAACCTTCAGGGGGCACTCAACATGTGTTATGCTTCTCTTGCTGACACCTTAGCAGATTTCTAGTAGTGACGGCAGGCTTCAAAGATAGAGAGGAGGGTAATCACTCGAAACTGGTATGGCGAGTAAGATCATATACGTTTCACGTTGCGCAACTCATGTATGACGACCGTAGCGCCTGTACACGTAGTCAAAGAAAATTGCCCTTCAATGTTTGCTCATGTATCACGGCATGTGAAGGAAAGATACGCAGCAAGAAAGCAGCACACATAATGCCTTTTGTTCTGGAGTTTGCAAATACAAAATTACAATCACAACTTGCTAGCATACCCACCCGCCTCCTTCGTGAACATAACCTTCATTGGTCCCGCAAGCAAATCCTCCGTCTTCATCGTCTTGCTCATTTTCCTGAAGTAATCCGTCTTTCCATGCGCCTCGATCGCAGCTCTATCTTTGTAGCTGCAATAGCCCGTTAGTGACTGACTGTGCGCTAGATCAAGCAATGTAGCGTGCGTACCTCTCGAGCATGATGAAAGTCGGCGCGTCGCCTTTCGTTTCCTTTTGCAAGTGATACTTTAATGTGCCGGGTTCATTGGCTTTTACTGCTGCTGCGGCTTCGAGTAGGAGCTCTTCGACCTAATTGACGGGTCAGTTGTGGGGGAGACTGAGATCCTGGGAGGATGTACCCGATCGGCTTTGCCGGCCTTTGGCGTCATGACGGCGATGATGTCGATAGCCATGATGATGATGATTTCGTAGAGTCGAATAACAATGAGAAGATATGGGGAATTGTGCTATCACGGAGGTTGTAGATGGGAATTGCGTAGAAATATTCTGGCAGCTACAGCGTGCAGGAGAGGAGAAGCACGAAAGTTGCCTCGGCCCAATCGATTGGTGGAGAACGTCATTCATTGCCAACCCATGCCACACTCCTTCGTCCCTTTCCATCGCACGTAGTCAACTTGCGCAGCACAATACGTGAGGTATATTACTACGGCAGTGATAGGACATGCATACCTAGACGGAATGTGACGTTGCGATGCATTGAGAAGATGCGCTAAATTTGAGGCCTACCACATTTGCCCAATGAGAGCCCTCAACAACGGCGACCAATGAGAGCGTTCGTAGGATCTTAACTTGTACTTCTACATATAATCCTCCTTTGCGCTCACTGCCATTCTCTTTCTCTTCTTCACCGTGGGGCCTGGCGCCGCCGCCTCATTCACTCTTTCCGACAAGCGTTCCATTTCTCTCGCCCAGCTCTTCTTCTTTTTGTGTTTCTCCGAGTACAGTGCTTGCCTGTGAGACACCGGTGTGCTTTCGCTACTGCCTCCAAGTAGCGCTCAATCTCCGATCTTAATCGAGTAAGGACTCAACACGAAGAACAACACGATCATCATCTTTTTGTCAACCCGAGCTTGCTTTGGTCGGACTCTCATGCTAGTTTTCCGCAAGCAACTCAGCCTCCAGCAGCAACACAATTTGATGAAGAGCTACGACAACCTCTTGACGAGAATGGATTCCCTCCTTTGCCAGAAGTTTGTTTACTTTACCCACGGTCACCACCTCACTCTTTTGAACCACAACCTACCAATGACGACCTACCATCAGCTTCCAACCCATCTCAGCATGCAACAACACTTCTTCGCGATCAGCCAGGCTGTCCCCAATGCGGGAAAACAGACCAAGGACACTGCGAGTTCAAGTAAGTTCACCGTAGAACTATGAGTGGCAGCCGAAATAACTGACATTACAAAAGCCAGCGTCCCAAGGATGGTGAACAAGTAACTTGTCACTTGTGTCACACCGCACTCCACAACAGCAAATACTTCGCCAAAACCTGGCAAAGACATTTGGGTACTAAAAAGCACCTGATACATGGCGTTGAGGATGCAGTTCCAGCAAGACCCATATGCCCGTTTGAGTGGTGTTCTAAGCGGTCCAAGCCATTCTCGCGCGAAGACAACTTGAATCGGCATATCCGAAATCAACATTCCGGCCACGCAAGGACATGATTGGATACATGCCCGAGAGACAATCAATGAAGCCAACGAGATCATTGCTTTATGCGTTTCATGTGATGTGATGTGAATATGAACAGGATAGTGTGCCCAGCTGGCAAAGTCAAGCTCGTCAATGGGAGATGAAAATGCGAATGCCCAGTGTCTGTCCCAGCTTAGAAGCCAATGGAGGTGTACTGCGACGATGCAAATACGAGGACTCTAGTGTCGGCGATGCACGCTATCTCTTGCTCAAGCCAATGTCTTGCCATCCCGTGTCTTGATCCTTGCCGCATACACATGCACCACTGTAGCCAATAACGTCAAAAAGTCAACTACATGGTAGGCCTCAAAATACTCGAAGCTTATTCGCGGTCGTCCTCGGACGTATCAGTATATGAGCTGCTACAATGCGCACGATATTTCCCACCCTTCATCGAATCTTCTCTCCGTACTTCATCTCCAAACACTTGACGTACAACAGTCATGTCTTCAATCTTCTGCTGCTCCAACACCAAACCCTACAAGAACCGCACCCTCTCCCACGAAGGCAAGTTCTGCGCCTTCATAGCATGGTCCCAATACCCCAAGGAAAGCACCATCACTTCTACTGATGATGCGCCGAACACGGATGATGTGACTCTCGCAATCCAACTCGTCAAGCAAATCAACTACGGCCCTCTTGAAAGCAAGCGCTACTTCGCCAAGACCAGCGAGGCCTTCGTGGAAGTACCCGAGAAGTGGCTCATCGATGCCAATTTCGAAAAGCTGAACACGTAAGTGCTTTGGTGGTGTTAAGAGACTTGTACTAACGTAATGTGATGTAGCTTTAAGAACTACAAGTGCGCAACGCACAACAAATTCTTTGAGGTCAATGTGTACCAGAAAGACGCTGTGAACACGCATCATTGGCGGGCGAACATCGCGAGGCCAGCGACTGAGATTGACTTGTGAAATGTTTCTAGTGTGTAGTGAAGAGGGGGGGAATAAGAGAGTAGGCTGTGGAGGTTGGTACGGGTTGATGTTGATGGGTAATTAGGTAGTAGGAATTCTCTGGTATGGAGTAGTTGTTAGTCCTTGGGCTTCGCATCGATTCCAATGCTCGTGATTTTTACTACACCACACCACAGACTCAATTCCTACACCCTGTTACCTCCTACTAACCCTCACCCACACCTCCTCAGGCTTCTCAACCCTCAACAACAACGGATCCGCCACCGACGCCCGCAGAGCTGCTTCCATCCTCTGCCTCCCGCCCGGCGCTCCAAGCACGCTCACTTCCACCCTCCCAACCACCCCCACCAAAACCGCACAAAACTCAACCTGACTAAACACCCTCCCCGGACACACCCTCGGCCCGGAGCCCCAGACCCAAAACCCCTTTCCAAGACTCGGATGAATCAAGTCGTTAGAGATAGGATCGATCCAGCGCTTGGGGTTCCAGGTGAGTGGGTCGGGGAAATATTGGGGGGAAGTGTGTGTGGACCAGGAGTTGAGCATGATTTGTGTGGCGGGGGGAAGGGAGATAAGTGAGGAGGGGTTGGATGTGGATGTGGGCAGGGTGAATGGCATAGATGGGATGTGGAATGTGCGCGGTAATGGTGGTGAAGGGCCGTGTGTACGGAGGGTTTCGAACTATATTGTTCTTGTGTTAGATAGTCCTGTTTCAATCCAGGGAGAGCGACAGAAATAACGTACCATGACGGCCCTAACCCTCCCCAACCTCAAAAACACATCTCCATACTCTAACTCCCCCTTCCCATCGCCAACAACCCCCCTAACCTCCTCCGCAACCCACTCCTGCACCCCAGGGTTCAACGCCAAAAGCGCAAGCGCATACGAAAGCGTCGTACCCGTCGATTCCAACCCCCCAGCCGTGAAGATGAATATATTGCCCCTGAGCTCATCGTCCGATAGACGCGCTGTTTTACCGTCTGAGGAATTTTTGGCGTTAATTAGCGTTTGGATGAGATTTAGATGTGTTTTCGAGTCTGAGGCTGGAGATGGTGGTGGTTTGGCGCGCTCCCGAGCGATCAAGTCGTTCATATACGCGTTGAATTCGCGCGTTGCGGTGAGGAGTCGTGTAATCTTCGCCGGCAGCAAATATGCGAGGCGGGAGGTTTTGAGCCAAGGTAGCACACTCTCCAACACAGGCGATATACTCGTACTCATTACGATTACTAGCGCATCTCTTAAGCTCAGCGTGTATCCATCGCTTGGCTCGTGGAGTTTAGTGTTTTCAAACGCGATGCTAGAAATAACATTCAGTGCGAGCGTGCCCGTATCTCGAATCAAGGTGTTTGTTACACCGTCTGGCATCGCGAGCCATTTGTTTACCATGTCGTCGGCTTGTTGCAGAGCGAGGGACCAGACTGTACTTGACGCGCGCTCCGTGAAGCACGGAGCGACGAGTTTGCGGTGGCGCGGCCAGTCGTCGCCATTAGACTATTTGCGCGATTCGTATCAGTTCCATACCAAATATTCCCTTTCTTTTCTCCCGTGCTTCTTGCGGACGACGGGAAGGACTAGACTCACCGTATCTACATTCCGCCCAAACGTGCCCAGAATCTCATTGACGTTATCGGGTTTAACGTATTGACGCCAGTCCTTCAATACGCTGTCTACGGTGACGATGTCATCCGTACACAACACGATGAGTCCCGGACTGACAACGAGGAAACGCCCGCCCAACTCCGCATGCAACGTATTCCCGTCTCTCCAACAGCATGTCCAGTCAATCGCGCGGAACCAGCGGAATTTGATGAGTACCGGGCGTAAAAGAGATGTGGCGAGTTGCCAGTGGAGTGTGTAGGGTGTTAGGGGGCTGATGATGTAGTGTAGGCCTGTCTTTCGTGCTGCGATCAGATTGGTGGAGAAGTAGTAGGTATAACGGCCGATGAGATATGTTGTAAGTACGGTTAGGGCCAGGGACCAAAGAACCATGATGTGAAGCTCTGCAACGGCAGAGTAAATGAAGACCGCTTGGGTGGTGGGTTATGTGTAGCTTGGTTGGGCGGAGAAGGTTCTGCTGTTCTCGTACGTCAAAACTGCAAAGTTTAACAAGGCGTAGATGTGAAGGAGTAGAGGAGTGCAACGGCGAAGCGGGAAGATAGGTAAAGACATGTACAGCAAGCGTGTGCCTGATATGCTTAGTCTACATGCATAGTAAGGTAGCTGCATGTGCTGAACTAGTAATGTACGAATCCTAACTAAAGACCTTCCTAATCTATCTAACTTAGAAAAAAAGAAAAGTATAAGTTACTTAACTTATAATCCTCCTAAGTTACCTTATATAGCGCTATTAAGCTCTACTTTTAAATATTTACTTTCTATGACTACGTTGTAGATATAAAGCGTAACTTATGCCTAGGTTGCATACGCGGGCTGTAGTTTACATGCATGCATAGAGGGGTAGCTTGCATGTGCTGAACTAGGAAGGTGTGGATCAACACCTACTATCGAAGAAGATGCTCTTATTTTAGTACTAACTCAAGGAACCCTTTAGCAAACTCTCGCCGCTATCCACCCTCCTCCTACCGCACAAATTATCGTACAAAAAGCACCTGCTCCTTTTCATCCGCACCAAAACGTGCCGTGCCCTGCGCTCCCAATCAGCACGCATCAAAAACGAAACACCACTGCTCCAGATATTCTCCGCGTCTACCACGCATCAACATCAAACCCCTCCTCAGAAAAGTGCGTCGCAACCACCGTTCTGCGCGAAAACTGCCGTCCAGCAAGCGCCTTGATCGCACGCTGCGCGCTCTCAACGTCCTGGTATTTGATGTAAATCTTTCCGACACCGATGCTCGAGCGTGCGCCAGCGGGGCGAGGAATCTTGGTCTCGACAATGGGGCCGTATTTCTGGCACTCTTCTTCGACGTCTTCTTTGATTTCTGAAGTATTGTTAGTTACGATGGGCGGAGGGAGAGGAAGCAGGACGTACCATCGTAGTCATCGTCGTTGATGAGCTCGTCCGAGGTGACCATGTTCATCAGGCAGATGACGCGACTGGACTCGAGGTTCTCGGTAGCCGAGCTGGCAAGCATGGAGATGGCGCCGACACCGCCGTCCAGGCCGGCTGTCTGCTTCATGCCGACTGTCGCACGCGAGACTTTGAGGTTACCGTCGCCGAGCGGGATGTCGTTGAGGCCCTCGATGACTGCGTCGACGATTTCCGTGTCGGCATACTCGCAGAAAGCGATACCCTGGTGATGTTAGTAATATCCTAGAAGTAGAAAGGCAAACTCACGCGATGCTGCTCGGTGCTGGTGTCCTTGACGAGAACAAAGGCATTCAGCTTGCCCATGGTCTCAATCAGCTCGCGCACCTGCTCCTCCTCGATGAACTGCGGGATGTTGACGATGCTGAGCTTGTTGGGGCTGTCCTTGACAACGCTCGAGACCTCATCACCGGGGTATGCGTTCTCGTCCGCCTGAGGGGTGATGTAGTCCTTTGGCCGGCGGATGGAGAGGCCGGAGCGGTCTGGGCCGCCACCGTGGTCGCGCATGGAAATGCCGCTCATGGCTAGGGCGACTGTGGCGTCCTCGGAGGTCTTGAACTGGAGGGCGGCGTAGGTCTTGCTGGAGGCGACATTGGCAGAGGCACACGGGTCGTTGCCAGAGACGACGTTCAGGCCATTGAGCTGGAGGTTGAAGAAGTCCATGAGCTCTTCGTTGGTGCAGCCCGACGGCAGGTTGTGGACGTAGAGGCGCTTCGACTGCCCCGAGGAGCCGGGCGCGAGGGCAGCGGCCGAGGCAGTGCCCGCAGACGGGCTCATGAAGGCGGCCAGCTTGGACGGGTCCATTGGGGCTGCGCGGGGAGCGCCGGGCAGCGGGAACATGCCCGACAGCTTGGCCTGCTCGGCGGTGATGGCCTCGTAGCCCGCGGGCTTGATGTCCCACTGGGTCATGCGACGCGTGCGCTGCTGGATGTTGGTGAAGGGCGCGAGGTCGGGAGTGGGCTCGCGCTGCTTGTTAGGCAGCGGCGATTCCTCCTTCTGCGGGCGTCCCCTATCGCGTCCACCGCCGCCGCCGCCAAACCCGCCATCGCGTCCGCCCCGCCTGCGGTCGTCGCCAAAGCCCCCGCCGTCTCGGCCTCCCCGTCCCCTATCGTCGCGGTCCCGACGGTGGCCACGGTCGTCGTCGCGGTTGCTGTCGCGGTCTCCTCGCGGGCGGTCACGCCGGGAGTACGAGTCGTTGTGCGACCTGTCGCCGCCTGCGCCCCGGTCTTCGCGCGTGTCGCGACGGGCATATGTGTCTTCGCGCTCACGTGCACGGTAGTCGCGGCTGGACGAGTACGTGTCGACCTCATACTCGCGGCGAGACCCTCCTCCTCCGCCTCCGCCGTGGCGTGGAGAGCGCGATCGGCGGCGGCGCCTGTCATCTCCGCCTCCGCGACGGTCGTCTCTCGAGGACTGTCCTGTCGTTAGTATGCACACACAGTGCGACATGATGTACACTCACGTAGGCTCGCGACCCGCTGGACCGGCCACCGTCTGCTGATGTTAGTGTGTGTCTATATGGGAAACTGCGCACCAGTCAGTACGTGTACTGGCAATGTCGCTTACCTCGGGAATAGCTGTCGCCGTTCATGTTGGTGAAGGTCGATGGAGCTTGTCGCTTGTCGCGCTATCAAATCTACGGCCGCGCAAATGGACGCGGATGGAAGAGATACAGGAAGCTGCAATTAGCAGGCGCTGATCAAGAAGTGGGTTGATGATGATTGAGCTGCCAGCGACTGTCCTGGTATTCTAGACGCGATGCTTCAGGGCAGGTGAGGTTGCTTGATTGACTGGCGCGAACAGTAAAAGTGGTTGCGAGCGAGCGCAAAGTCCGTGCCTGGCCTCGACCTAACGCGCCTTGGCATGTGACCGCGCCGACCAGGGGCTTTCACCGCGACACTACTCAGTTGCAACTCCATACACTTTAGAATGGCGCTACGAGCTGCAGAGTGGCACAAGCTGCCCACGAGTCTGACTGAACTGTGCATAAACACGACGCTGCGCTGTGGCCAGTCTTTTCGGTACGTACTCGGACCAGCATCTACACAACACCACTCTAATGTAACATCAGATGGCGCAAGTCCGCAGAAGACGAATGGTCCATGGCCCTCCACGGCCGCCTCCTCTCCCTCCGCCAGGACGCCGAAGCACTCCACTACCGCGCAATCTACCCCCCTCCAATCTCCAAACTACCAACACCACCACCCTCCAACGCACCCTCCATCACTGCCCCAGACAACGACACCCTCGCCCTCTTAAACCACTACTTCAATCTCGCCCCCAACCTCACCCATCTCTACGAACAATGGGCCGCCTCCGACGCCAACTTCAAAAAGCGCGCGCCAAAGTTCACCGGCATACGCATCCTGCGACAAGACGCCTGGGAAGCGCTCGTAGGCTTCATATGCAGCAGCAACAACAACATCAGCCGCATATCCAGCATGGTGCACAATCTGTGTCTGCACTACGGCCCGCTAATCGCACACATTGACGACATTCCATACCACGACTTCCCAACCCCAGACTCCCTATCCGGCCCAGCCGTCGAAGACCATTTGAAAAAACTAGGCTTCGGATATCGTGCGAAATACATTGCCAAAACAGCACGCATGGTGCAGGAAAACGGACTACAATGGCTAGACAACCTAAGCAACCCCGAATCTCCACAGTTCGGCACACCAGAAGGACCAGCAGGCGAAATGCTACCAGGCGGCCGCGAAGGCTACCGCCACGCACACGACCAACTTCTCGCCCTCCACGGCGTCGGGCCCAAAGTCGCAGACTGCGTATGTCTCTTTGGCCTCGGCTGGTCCGAGTCCGTACCCGTCGACACACACGTTTGGCAAATCGCACAGCGAGATTATAAATTCGGGCGGGGGAAACATGGTAGCTTAACAGCCGCGACGTACGTTGCTGTTGGTAATCACTTCCGGAAGTTGTGGGGTAAAGAAGCGGGCTGGGCGCATTCAGTTCTGTTCACCGCGGATCTGAAAGCTTTTTCGGAGAGGGTGGTGAAAAAGGAGGAGGTTAGGGAGGAGTGGGTTGTGGTCAAGAGGGAGGATGGCGGGATGGTGGATGGAGAAGTTGCAAAGAAGGAGACGGTCAAGAGGAAGCGCATCAAGACGGAGCCTGATGAAGATGAGAGGAATGTATTGGAAATCAAGACTGAGACTACAACGACGACGCGGAGGAGTAAACGCCAACGAGCATAAAGCAATACAATCTACATCGCACACTCCTACAGCCTGAATATTCACAACCACACCCCCAAATAAACTCCAACAGACAAAATCAAATTACCGACCATGCGTCGGTAGCCGACAATCTTGAACTCGGCTGTTTTTGGTGCGAGGCACGCCACCGTTGTGAGGCTGCTATGTCGAGATGTTTCTTCGCGTTCTTGTGCGGGGGGAAAGGTGCAGTTTTGAGTCGAGTTGGGTGCGTGTATGAGGTTTTGTTCCGGACAGGTCTTTTTGAAATGCGGCAAAGTCTGCGCATAGTATGTCTTTTGGCGATTTCGTTTGTCCAAAAGCTCACACGGCAGGTCTAATTGCTGGCAGTGATATAATTCAAGGTAGGTTAATCATCAATAGCTCATGCGTGCAGTATCCTGAGAACATAACATAGGTACAATACAACCGACTACAAGTTCGCTACACACTCATCACACTCCCACTCCCCCCCCTAACCCTCGGCGCCTGCGCCCCAAACTTCTTAACCTGCACCAACGCCATCTCATCGCTCTCCCCATGCTGCACCGTAAACTCCTTCGAATACGTAATCTCAAACGGCTCATTACCCGAGCCTTTCCTCGAAGTCCTACCCAACACACTCCTACCCGCACTAGCATCTCCATCCGTGCCGTACTTGTACTTCGAAGGCGAGGCCTCGCTCTTCGAGCCCAGTATGGCTGGGAACATGTGCACGAATATGACGCGTAGCGTCGGTAGACAAGCGCATACGATTCCGACGTTGATTTCGATGGTGGACCATTTTATGACGGGGGTTTGGTCCCATGTGGGGTTTGCGCCGGCGGCGAAGTGGACGAGGGATTTGAGGCGGAGGCCGGATACGACTGTAACGCTGTTGTAAATGTCAGCTGCGAAAGAATTCAGAGTTTTTTTGAATTTATGACGCTTACAAGGTCCCGACGAAGAACATCAAGGATACGCTGATCTTCTTGCGCCAGTTGAGTTGGAGCTGGAATACTTCGTGTAGAGGGAGGGCTAGCATCCATATGTCGAGCACAATGCTGATGATGGCATGCGACCATGCGAGTGCGTTGAGATTGAGGCAGGTGCCTTTATGTTCCCTGTCCCAAGAGGTCCAATAGTAATTAATCGGCTGACACGAGAATATTCCAATGATGTTAAATGCCAGCGTCCATATCCCGTTGAATATGATAGTCGCCCATATGAGTCGGCGCGTCCGTGGTTTCGGGAATATGCGCAGGAAGAAGAAGAGGAGCGTGAGCTTGATGAGTGCTACCTCGACGGAGTAGAGAAAGCCGAGGACATAGAGGTACCGTAGAAATGCTGTGATGTGGTCGAAGGGGACGGTCCATATGTCCAGGCCAAGTCCGTTTGGCACAATGCCTTTGTCGATGACGACGACTGAAGGGAGTCCTGTGACGAATGCGGCCATGAGGGAGTAGTCGTCTCCGCCGAGCTCGCCATCGGAAAAGAAGATTTTGTAGACGAAACGGGATACTACGGAGGCGGTTGTGAAGATCACGAGGACGATGTTGGTGATTCGAGTGCCCTGTCCGGCGGATCGAACGGGTGCGTTACACAGCGTGTCGGTTACGTTCTTGGTTGCTGAAGCCTTGTAAGCTTGATTCTGGAATTCATGGCTAGTCGACATACTTAGACTCTGCCTCACTGTGCATGACTCGAACAGACATGCTTCAATAGTGCTTTGGAGCTCAGCGTTTGTGCACGCGCATGTCGTGTCAGTGAGTTGGCAGGGCGAATGTTCGATGGCAGTCGCCAAACATGATTGCTACGATCATTAGACATGGCTGCGCACTTGTTTCAGTATTCACATACCGCACAGCCTGGTAAGTGTTCAATCGCCCAGCTGAGTCCTACATCTTCCGCGACTCCGATAGACAGCCAAGTTGCGAACAAGAGCAAGAGGTAGAGCAGCCTCATGTTGTGTTCTTCCAGGGATTCGGCGGTCTCGTTGATGTCGTATATATCTTGTTCATGGAGTTGTGAGTGAAGCGCCGCAGTTGCGGACACTCAAGTTCATCAAGCTTTGTGATCAGCTTGCCAGGGGGTGTACCTGGTCTCATACCATACTTTTCGGAGAAAATACATGTGTGCGTAACCAGTCCAGACTTTTGTTCCTAAGCTCCGAGTTGAGAACCATAAATCAGTAGACGGTTTCGAAGACCGAGGGACCCTTATTGGCTGCTACGGTGTGATCGACAGGTACCGATGTCGTACAGACAGCTCTGGCCAATGAACGCTCCTGGAGCTTGTGTCTCCCCCATTGAAACTCCATGCTGCGGAATAGAGTTTCAACGGATTAATGACACGTTCGTGACAGATCGACCTGAACGCAACTATTGGAGGGGTGGATGCGGCGCGTGCCGCGGGGGTCAGGGGTATCGGTACATCCGTCCACCAACCGTGACCTCGGCAGTCTCGAAAGGTCCCTGCCCTTTTCGTCCTCTGGCTTCAGCATCGCTATGTTTTCAGTAGACGAAAGACATTTATCAGGCCGTGAAGCCCTTATTCGAAGATGAGTTTACCACCTATTGTCTTCTATCGTTCACTGTGCCTGATTTGCCAGAGCATCCTTTTCGATCAATAATTCGACGCAAGTGCGCTTCCCACTTCCGCGTTACCGTACCATAGCCTATAGGTAGTTGAACAAGGTCACGGCATTCACCGCGATCTCCTCGACTGCCGATGCCACTTAGCTACTTCTAGCCAACTCGAAGTACGTCGATGCGGTAGTCGCACTATACATCGATGGATGTCCGTCAGGATTTGGAGGACAAGGCACTTTCACTCTGCAGCTAGAACACTCCAACTCTGAGTACCAAGAAGGTATCCTATGCAGGAGTACCACACCCCTTCAACTACCCCGTAGAAGCGGTGTTCGCCAACGAGCGTTCCCGGCCTCTGCATCACAAGTCACTTCTTACACGGCGGCGTGCTCATGTCACGCTCGACAAGAATATTGTCAGCTGTCATTGGAGACGCTACGAGATTCCCTGCTAGGCACACTTTACATCTGCTGAGTAATATTATTCGCATGTCGCGCGAAGCCGCCGAAGAAATCTGGTGAGTCAATATTGGACTAGAAGTCAGGAAACGATCTGAGAGAACTGGTCGTACGTGCATCACGGAACTCTCTCGAGAACAAAGACTAAGATAGACCCACGCATGACGCTAATTTGGAATGGAGACATGCGCTAGGCGAGAACCGAGATCAGACGATTTCCAACTTCAAGATGTTCTCGTCTTGCGCTTCTTCTTAGTGCGAGCGTCTTTCTGCGCTTGCACTTTCTCGCCCTCCTCACCCCCAATCTCAATCCCAATTCCATGCCCATTCTCACCCTTTCCTACTCCCCCAACAATCGCCCCCCTAATCTCGCCCGCCACCATCCTCACCACAACCCTCGGCGTCTCACTCCCCCTCGTTGCCTCAATAACCTCACTATCATGCAACTGCCCATGCGTCGTGAAATTCGCACACTCCACACCCGCACGCTGCAATATTTGTCCAAACAGCAGCCCATCATCCCTCAAAATATCCGCACTCGAATTTACAATCAGCGTGCGAGGCTGCTTCTTCGCATTCCGCAGCGTGATGAGCAACGGCGATGCAGTTTCTGAATCGCGCTCTTTTTCCTCGGGAATGTACTGCTCGATTGACACGCGGATGAACGGCACTGTTAGGAACGGGCCGTTGAAAAACTCGAATTCGCTTATAGTAGGTCGGTCAGAGAGGTTAGTGTTGAGAATAGGATGCAGGAGTGTTTGGTGCGCGATGGGTATGAGTGGTTTGCGCGTGGAGCAGAGGATGCTTGTCGCGACGGTAAGTTGGCCTGTGGACGTCAGTCTCGTATGATGTTGTTGAGTAGAGAGAGAACGACGGACCTCCCGCGCTGTCCCCAACAATAGCGAATCCATCCTGTCGCAATCCCTTCGTTCGGCCGTGCTCGCGCACCCACTTGACTACGGCGTAGCATTCTTCCTGCTGGGTTGGAAAGCGCGCTTCAGGTGCGAGGGTGTACGATGGGAACACGACTGCGCAGCCTGTTTGCTTGCTTAGATCGCGGAGTATGCCGTCGAAGGAGTTGACGCTGGGGCCGTCAGTGGGCTGCATATCATGGATAGATGTATGTCCTTACGTCCCAGCAATCCAGGCACCACCATGTAGATAGAAGATAGCGGGCAGGATAGCTCCTTTGGGCGTGTTTGCTGGTTTGAACACAAATGTTCTAACACCGCCTTCGAATGGGACGGTGAAGCTTGTGCGCGTCACGCTGGGATCGGGCGTGTGCGCTTGCAACGTCTCGAGAAGGGCGCGGAATTGCTCAGTGGACAGGTCCTCGATTGGTGGTTGTTTTGCTAGCTCTTCGGCGAAAGCTTGGTTGAGAACATCGAGGTACGGAGTCGGAACGGCCATTATTAAGTGGCTGTGGTATTCGAAATGTTTGATGCTCTTCGACGATTTGACCGGCTCAAGCCAATTTATGTCGGCCCCGTTGGTAAGCACAGCTGAAAGCTTCAGCTTATTCCTCGCTCTGGCATTGTCCTTCTTCGGCCAGGAAAGCTGTCAGATGCAATGGAAGCCATGGGTGTAAGCCCTATTGGGAAGCGCATGTGATTCGGTGCTTATTGTTAGTACTCAGCTGCGAACCACCTTTGCTGACGTTATTCACATTTGGGGACCCTTCCGTCAGACTGGCCGGTAATACAGCGAATTAGAGACTTCGATATTCGATACTTCGAACTCAGGTGACGGCGTGTGCGTGACTTTCTACCCTAAGGAGTACATTCCCCATAAAAGGATCTTGGCTGGGGCGTGTGAAGTACTATAGGTAGATTGCGTGTAAGGCACCTGTAAGCTCTAGGAGCTGTGGTTAGTCCGCCTGTAGGATGTCATCAAAAACCTACGGCATTTAAATAAAAGAAGGTAAGACTCGCGTCTACCTTGTCCGCAAGGAAGCCTCCTACAATAACCCAGCGATACAGGTCCAGTTTAGAACAACTCTTTACGGTTGCTTGATACGCTAAGAACATCTGACGTGGTGGCGTGCCTGGAGAGAGGAGTGCTCAACGCTAAGGAGCAAGTTCACAACTACATTTCTGCTTGGCGGCTTCTTCTACGAGTACCTACCCATGACTCCTCTTTCAGAGCAGCGCGAACATTGCAGCAAACTGTGATAACCCGCAGGAATACACTACTATGGGTAAGTGCCATCGACCGGGTGCCAATCTGGCTTTCGCACCTGCCCTGGTCAAAGGCGAAAACCCATTCCGTTATGCCAAATGGAAAAGAACGAAATTATGGATAGGGAAGAGGGGATGAGCCATGTATATCTACCAGAAGGTGACGGAAACTTCAAGAGAGCGAGCAAAGCTTAGCACAGTGTTCAGATGTTTGGCGCAAGGAAGGCATCCTCAAGACCTCGATTGCTCACTGGCACGCTGCGTTCCACTTGGCGCGGAGGAGGCGACAAACACGCAATTAGCTTGTCGGACAAACAAGCAACCAGCAGAGTTATATGAGGTATGCTATGTTTGAAGTCTAGAATCAGTCTCTGCGTTCTACTTTTGATCTTTCCGGCCATCGGATCATGGACAGGTCTATCATCGACCGCCTGGACAAAGCGATAGAGAGATCCCAATGCTATCTCCACGACCAAGGCTTCTTCGAGGTTGAAAACTACTAGAGCTCACTCCAGAACCCAATTCATCCCATCTTCGCCGCAGACAAGTTCCCCGGCTTCACTGCTGTGGCATACAACAACATAAGGCCAGCACTACCTACATCTTACCACATACTTCATCCAAGACCAGCGCATTTTTGATTACTTCTTTCTCCAGATGCTGAACAAAGTAGGTGTTGTGTCGACGGATTCATTCCGCCACTATACGCTCGATGAGCCTTACGAGAAGGATCCACGGGCTGTCTATGCCGAGTGGAATAAGCGCTTGGACAATCTCAACAAGTTAATGGACTGGCATACACTCGATGAAAATCTTACGCCGGCCAACATGAGTATGAAAACCACGTTCCCGTATTCCACACTGCGGACCGCATTCGAACGCAACGCCTCAAGTGAGCAGACTACAGGTCAAGTCATGTCCTCCCCCGGCTATATATCCGAAAGAAACAAGTGCTATGCGGAGCAAGGCGTATTGAAATCTGAGGGTCCCATCGGCGGTCCCTCCAAGGATACACAGCGGGTCCGGGTATTTGAACCTTCAGTGCTTCTCCATCCATTCTACGCCACGTTTTTGGCAAGATGTCAATTGCAGCGTCGAATGAAGCCAAATTGCAATACTTGGGAGTGTGCTTTTTGCTCGCCGCCGTCCTGGTGCATGAATTAGCCCATTGCTTCAATGCGTTTCCGGAAGTCAAGTGTTGGGATGCCAATGGAGCAATGAGCGAAATGTACGCTTCGATGGAGGAAGCTGTGTACTTCCGTCGGATAGACTGGAACCCCGAGTGCGGGCTATCATGGGAGCGATCCGTGTTCCAAGGCCAATCCAGTTCATGGAACTCGGTGACTACGAAAATACATAACCTGGAATCTGGCGTAGGACTGAGCGATTCTCAGTTCCGTTCTTTAGAAACCTGGTGTCTCGAGCTCAAGCTGGACTTGGGGTTGCACCGTGGATGGAGAGTCTTATAAAACGACTTCGGCGCACTACCATTACCAGCGGGAGTTGGTCCCTTGGCAATGGAAAGCAAACTGGTTCCAAGAGCGACATTGGGCGGAAGATAGGACGGGCGATCAGATCAGAGCCCCGTCTAGGATCACCTGGCAGATGCGCTTTGAGATCCCATATCCGCCGGATGAAGCGTCGTACAATGAACACATTGTGTGCATTGAGATTGAGGCACCAGTGCGGGACGGGTAGAGTACATTATCGCTAGTCTGCGTGCAAGAGATGAGGTAGTAAAGTAGTGGGGAGTAGACTCACATGCGACGGATATGTCCCATCAATTCACACCACCTGTAGACTTTGCCCAACATCTCCGTGTCATGATCGTGAAGACAATGCACTACAACGTCCGGCGTGACCTCACTCAGCTCACAACACAAGCTTTACAACATGCTTCGCAATCTTGAAGTTCCAGACACTAAAGTCACGGCATGTCTCTTCACAGTTACACAGTCACTTTCCTACCCGTCCCCATGGTGTCCCACCCTACCGGTATCTCCAGCCCCTCCAAGACACACACACGACAAACAAAAATGACCCAAGAACTAACCGCCTACCTACTTGCTCCCCGCTACACTGCCCTCAATCAAGCCCTCTACGGCCCCGAGACCGGCTCCGGCGAGCGTACTCCCGCACTCAAAATGATATCTGGGCAAACCAACCTCAAGATCAATGTTAACGTGACATGCTACTACGAGAGTAACGTGCCAGTACTAGTCGCCACGGAAGACAAGGCGGAGTGGGAGTTGTTATGCCATATCGTGCATGAACAAGGTAGCGTGAAGGTCATCTTCGAGGATGGCGAGAGGGAGTATCTTGCTGAGTTGGGTACACCTGGTCGTCCGAAGCCAAGGGATGGTGGGGTAGAGGTAAGAGTCTGGTGGAAGGAGGAGGACGAGGTAATGGTGTTGTGGGAGAAGGGTATCAAGTGGGTGAGGGAAAAGTTGAGATAGCAAAAGTAGATCGCGGTGTAATTGGCGTAACTTCCGCTTGCTGCACCATACTCCAAGAGTTTGCATCACTCTTTGCTCACGTAGGCGTAGCTGTGAGTAGCAGGAATATCTTCTTCATGTTACAGCCCCCCGG
>Ga0265780_10004901_pt1 | contig 17108 bp, 18 predicted proteins | sample P1T30metagenome_FD_192432 | JGI IMG/M metagenome (GOLD analysis project Ga0265780, IMG submission 192432) | Plant litter microbial communities from East Loma Ridge, Irvine, California - P1 T30 | ecosystem: Environmental > Terrestrial > Plant litter > Unclassified | place: USA: California... | reverse complement strand
CAAGTGGTAGAACCTGGAGTTCGACTTATCTAACGCGAAGTACACTGTACTTCAATATCGATCGCCCGGCCGGTGCAGTGTAATCGCACGATCTAAGGGAATATTCAACTCTGTCCATCCTTCCCCACTACCGCATAACCGGCGGCCTACTCTCCTTATTAAACGCCATACGACTACACAACCACTCCACCGCCTCATTCACGCCCGTGCCCGTCAACGCACTACACGGCAACACCCTACTATCCCTTACATTCCCGCCCTTCTCCCCCTCAAACACCTTCCGCACAAACCCCTCCTTGATCCTCACCACCTCGACGCAATCCTCGCGATCTTGTTTATTCGCCAGCACCAGAATTGGCACGCCGCTCGTGTCCTCATTCTCCAGCACGCTCTCCAGCACTAGTCTGCACTCGTCCAACCGCCCCGTATCCAGGTCCGACGCGGGTGTAGACGAGAGTTCGGAGAGCGTCGCGTTGCCCACGTCGCTGCTATCTATAACAAATACGATGGCGTGACATGAGGAGAAGTAGCTCTGCCACAGGCCGCGCAGGCTATGTTGCCCGCCGACGTCCCATATCTTGAGGTAGATGTTTGGCTTTGGGAGTTCGACGGTAGCGACGTTTTGGCCGACGGTGGGCACGGTTTTGAGGTTGGGGTGCGAGGGCGTGTAGGCGGCTTTTATTTGCTCGAGGAGTGTGGTTTTGCCGGCGTTGTCGAGGCCCAGGAGGAGGACGGAGTATTCTGGGGTGTGTTAGATGGGCAGGGGTGAGGTGAAGGGAGCAGTCACGGACCTTCTTTACTCGTGGCGTGCAGATATATGGATTTAAAGAGGTGGTACATTGTGGACGGGACGCCGCGTCCGGCTGATTCACATGGTTGTCGTGGTGTTGGCGCGTGGGTGTGGAGAATCAGACCCACATGAGCTTGCGCGTGGCTTATCGATAAAGCCGTCCTTCCCAGGCGCCTCATACATCATACCATGACATGCTCCAGATATTACATTACAATATGCGAAAGCATGTTGAAAGAAGTATTGCTGTTGGCAACATGCCCATCTCATCGCCTGACCTGGCGACATCTCATTACAATATTATACTAACGGTTACAGTGGTGATACAAGTACACACCTGTCCAGCAGGCCCATAAGCCTCCTACACTAATCTTACAACAAATACTGATACAATCATAAAGCGTCCGCGCATCATGCGCAAGTTCGCTTCTGATCATATCCTCGCGAATGGCCGTCTATAATGTTACACTTGAACGCCGTCAAGATGGATCCCAATCCCAACCCGTGTTTCCAGAATTCCAAAACGCCTTGCTAAAAAGTGGAGTGGTGTTGTTACAATGTTCTTACACGACCTGAACAGACAGGTCTACAGTCGATCGCATGGGCTTTTCACGGCTCATGCCATCTATTATCATGCGCGCCGGCCTTATTACGATTACTTCAGTTTGCTTGGATTCGGCGACATGGGGAAGAGGCGACATCCGTCCTTCATCTTCTTCGCGAAGACCAAGTACGCCTGGAGCGCCTCGACTTGTGTCGCGTACGTCTTCTCGCGGTTCATCCACATCTTCAAGTACTTGTCCGAACTCAGGTCCTTGAGCGCGGCATACCACTGCCGGTCTTTGGATGTCTGTCGACACACGACCGCGAGGTTCTTGCCGCCGAGTCCCGTCACGCCGCTCACTAGCTTCAGGCACGCGGTCTTCAGCTCCGTTATCTCGTCCGATGGCTTGTCCTTGGGCGATTCGTCGTCGGTCGAGCCATCGGATGACGAGCTGCTCGCGATTCTCGAGAAGAAACTTGAGCGCACGGGTGTGGAGGGGACGCTCTTCGTCGCTGCGGGTTTCGAAGGCGTCTTCTTCGAGGACGGTACGGTCTTCGCCGATTCGGTTCGCGACGGCTTCGGTCTTGACGGCGCGTCCTTTTCCTTTTCTTTTGACGAGGACCTCTTCGATGGCTTCGTTTTCGGCGACTTGGGCGGTTCCGTCTTCGATCGCGACAGCTTCGGCGGCGCGCTGTCTGGGAACGCGCCTATGGGCGCTTTCGACGAAGTTTTCACAGGCGCAGGTTTTGACGCGACAGGTTTCGAGGATGATGCCTTTGGCGATGTGGGTTTTGACGGAGCAACTTTCGGCGAAGGAGGTTTAGGTTGGGCAGCAGCTTTGGGCGGAGCAGCCTTTGGGATGATGACCTTGGGCGGCGGCGAGCTGATCTGCGCGGCCGGCGGTTGTGCGGTCAATTGCCCATTCGCTATTTGCCTCGCGCGTTCCTTGACACTGAGAAACATGTTGAAAACCGATACAAGGTCGATTTGTTATCTAGCAATGTTGAATGCTATCGCGATCAGACGCTCCGGGGAACTCGATTGTTTTGATGGGAAATAGGCTGCCACGGCGCTCCGGCCATCCTGCGCACACCCCAGGGCCTGCTAACACAACACAGCCGAGATTTGGCTGACTACTACTGGTAACTTTTCAGGAGATGTGGCAAACTGCGGAAGGTTGCAATTAGACCCGCGCACGTTGTGCCTGCTGGGCGGTGCGGCACGGGAACCGGTGGGCGGACGAGGCCTGGAAACGGGCTGGGGGAGATTATAGGGGGTAGGTCGTACAGAAGACGGGTTTTCGGAATGACAACAAACATTCTCTTCAGGAATATATTTTCGGGTGTAAGATGTTTGTTTGCATGTTCCCGTTAGAGGTGGGTCGTTATGCATAGATCGGCGAACGGGTGTGTGTGCGTTGCATGCAGCATGCACGACATGGACGGGGACATGGTTCTGCTGTCGGAGCTGCATCGCAACGGTGCGCTAACATAAGATTGGATGCAGCATCAACTCCTGTCCCGTTACTGCGTAAGCAAACAAACATGAATTCGAATGTGCCAACCATGACTTGAAAAGGGTACCTGTATAGCTTCAACACTGTATCAGATGAAGAAGTCATGTTCTCACTACTGTCGCTTGACCAGATTCCAAGCTGCAGTATGGCCTAGAGAAGGTCTACCTGGCCGCCCGCATCAGAGAACACTGCCGATACCGGTACCTGTTGTCGTCTTGATTTCCATCTCTGGTACCCAGGCGCCTCCGCGAAGAAGCTTTTTTGTGTTTGCCATCCGTAGGCCACTCACTATGCGCTCAGTAAAACGTCGCCCAATGCGCTTCTCGACTGACCGTTGAACTGACCGTTGAACTGACCGTGGAATCACCGAACATGACATGGTCTTTACGACGTCAATTCGGCAATACGCCGACACGTCTTCTTGTTCTCCGGATTCCAAGGGGGCTTCCGCAACCTCTTCGTGATCAGGTGCCAGAACTGGCGTCTGGGATGAGGTAGGGGACTGAGACCAGCGGTAGACCATGGGGCAATTGGAGCTGAGTGCAATTTAGCAAAAGCAGAGCCGTGAATCTTTTAGGATTCACGTACCATTCCACTTTTTCCCCAATCTGAGCCCTTTCCTTCTGCATATGGCCACACCCTGGGCAACGCGTTTCAGTTACCGTAGGCGTAGCTATGACTAGCATACTCATCTCCACAAACTGTCCCGGCTAATGCATCGTTAGTCGAGGTATGTACTGTGTTTCGGGGCCGGATCATACTTTGAACGCATCAGGCCATGCTCCCTTCATGTCGATTTGTTTCTGCTTGGACTGCTCATACATGACAAATAACTGACGTTGGATTCTTCTCTGTGCGTGAATACCTTTGTCCTTGAAGCGTATTTCAAGAACAGCGAACAAGGCCTCGAACGAGTTGATAAATTCCAAATGGAATGGCAACCTATTGTCCTCAAAGGCATCAATGAGTACGACCGGTCTGCGCAGCATTACTTGTGGCGGTATCTCCTGTCGGATTTGTACGGCCTGCTTCACCTCGATGAGATGAACTTTGAGGATTTTTTACTGGGCTATTAACTCACCCATCCTCCGCTGTAACGCCTCCTTGTCTATCAATGCTTCTTGGAGAAGTCGGAACATTGCATGTTGCATGTCTGGCGACAAGCCTCTATCGAACAAGTATCAGCGCGGATTCCAGCATGTGAGGATCTTCAGGGATACTTTACCGCTGTAGATGTTTCGGATCTCGTCCATCTTAGACGGTATAGTTGAGATGACCTGGCTACTCGATTCGACTGAGCCTTGCACTTGCGCTAAGCAAAGGCTTTGTGCATCATGTGTGTTCTTCATGTCCGTGGACAAATCTCCTTGGAGCTTCAGACTTGTTTGCATCTGGCTCGCGACATCTCGAACGGCCACGTTGGACTGTTCCGCGAGCTTCCGATCTTGATACTCTGCACCACTATTGCTGATCAGCCCCAGAGCCGTTCAATCAGTTCATGATGAGGGGCTGTGATTACATTTGGAAGACTGTCAATTGAAGCTGCAAAGCACTGACGTGCGCCTCCAGATGCTCCCTGAACTTTCGCACGTCCTCTTTCTTACACAACGACAATTGCACCTGTCGAGCAGCAAACATTACTCTTCCTGTTCGTCCTCGACCAGTCTTCAGCAGCTCAAACTTCTTGAAGCCAGCCAGGAACTTGTTGACACATTCTCTGCAGTTGGCCACCTCATCTCCTACTGCAGTCTGATGTTGCGGTGTAGTGAATTGCCCAGCCGCATCCAGCACCTTCTCCAATGCACCTAGTGTTTGTCGAAGCTCCAAATAATCCGCTTTTGCACCTCGCGCATCGGAAAGAGAATCAAATGCGCTTTTTAGCAGCTTAATGCCGGCGATAAAGTCACCCGCGGAGAAGCCAAAGGGAACAGCCATGGCCGCTTGAAGCTTCAATGATCAGCCTTGCTCTCACAGGCCGAAATGCACCTTTTGTCGCTATTGTTCGACTTTCTCAATTGTGCAATGGAATTCGAGTAAGGGAAGTCCACAGATGAACATGAAGGAAAGGCGCCCGAAACAGGTGTGGAGATATCCTGGCACAGCCATCGGGCTGTACATTTCCTTGGCGACAGCTGATGATGTGGCGGGATTAGAGGCTTGCCATTTGACATGTATATGCAAGGTGTCGGCTGAGCACCCAATGAAGAGCAATGAAATCTGACATCGCATACTTGGGCATGTACCGACCATTGAGCAATAATCTAGGAATGGTATCAAACTGATTCACGGAGAGGAGGTGTTTTGGAATCATCAGCCACTATTTCGCCATATTATGGTACCCTACAGAAGCTAATTAGGACTTCCAAAATATGGGTACCGATGAATATGTGGACATGGCAGGCCCGAACCATGAAAAAGCTGCGCACACGCCTTGCCAGACCATGAATGACTCACACGCCCCAAGAAATACTAAACGAGGTGCCCTTACCTTCCTGTATGGATTCTCACAAAGCCACTCTGACTTCAGCAGGCAAGTCAACTGCTGAAATCAGGGAACTTGCATCATATTTTGTACAAAGAGGTCTTAGCACGCGAAAGTGTCCGCGAAGGCCATATTTTATACAATGTCGCACGTCGTCGAGCCTACATCAGCCCACACGCACACCATAATTCTTCTGCACGGTCGCGGAAGTAACGCCGCCGAATTCGCCTCCGAATTCTTCGAAAGCCAGGCCAGCGACGACCGTTTCCTCACGCAAATTTTCCCAGGCTACAAATGGGTCTTTCCGTGTGCTGCTATCAGATATGCGCAGAGCGAAGAGGAGGAAATGCATCAGTGGTTCGACATGGTGTCGGTTCAAAATCCTTGCCACGATCCGGATAACATTCAAATTCCCGGTATGCGAGAAAGCGTCTTATTGATTAGCGATATCATCAAGAGCGAGGCAGCTGAGGTAGGGGGTTTAGACAGGGTGTTCTTAGGCGGCATCAGCCAGGGATGTGCAACGGCGATCTCAGCACTTTTGACTGTTGGGGAGCCGATAGCAGGTTTCATTGGGTTCAGTGGCTGGTGTCCGTTTGGCGAAGTTGTTGCCGACAGTTTTTTTGAAGATTCGGACAGGCGAGCGCTCTTGACGTGGGTACAAGAGAAACGACTCCCCTCGCGCGCCGCGGAGGCTCCATTGGACATCTCCGCTATTATGTCGTCTTTGTTGACGCCCGTGCTGCTTCAGCACACAGAAGACGATGGAGTGGTGCCGGTAGCCCTGGGTCAAGATTTGCACGACAAGCTAACAGTTTTGGGGGCAGATGTTCATTGGCGCGCATACAAAGAAGGTGGCCATTGGATCAATGAGCCTGAAGGCATCGACGGCATGGTCAAGTTCATCAATTTGAGTGCAAAAAATAGCTAAACTACACGAACCTCAGTATCTTGGTGCCGGCATCAAACTCGCCAGAGGACGTGAGTTAACACTGATTAGCCAGTTCGCCAACTCCATAGCTAGTGCTTCAGGCTGGTCATACATGATAAGATGTCCGGCGTCCTCGATTCGCACCACTCTTTTCGCCCTCAGCGATCTACCAAGCCGCTCCGCAGTTTCAACTGGTATCCATTTGTCCTCCTCGCCCCACATGATTATAACAGGTATCTCGCTTCCGATTGACCAATAAAAATGCTCGACATCCTCGGTAGTTCGCGAATTCGCCTGACAAAGGTGATGGACGAACGCAAGCTGACCATCATCGACCATCCAGCGCCATTTCAGCATCTGCATAGTCTCTGGCGAAAGAGGTTTGTATGCGGCGTCCCGAATGTACGACTCCAATATGCCCTCAAAGACACTGTGCGGTAGATTCTCGAAGATTTGGGGGTTCTCGGCGACGGTCTCGAACAGTGGCTTGCCGAAGGGTCCCGTCGCGACGACATCGATGAGGCAAAGGCTTGCGAATTGGCATGCATGGATCGAGAAGGCGCGCAGGGCTATCAAGCCCCCATTGTCGTGCGCGATAACATGAGGCTCCCAATTCATATACATACTATCCCACTCCTTGTATAGCGCCGCGAAAGCCCGAGATTGCCTTTCCAGGTCGGCATCAAGTACTTTTACCTGAGTCATAGGAGGGGCGGATTCTCCGCACATCTCTTCTTCTGATGGTGACTCGCCGAAGCCGGGATTGTCGAAAAGGAAAACGTGGTAACGCCTGGCAAGGGCGAGGGCGAGAGGCTTCCAGACGCGTGAGGACCATGGAGTGCCATGCATAAAGATGATTTGTTGACGGCCAATACAGCCGAATGAACACCATCTGATGTTGTAGTGATACTCTCTTCCCGTTGTCTCAAGTGACCAATGAAAGGTACGATTTAAAGCGGTTGGATCTGTTTTTTCGGTAGACACGGTAGACGATGTAGAGGATGTAGACGGGGTGGACGGGGTAGACATGTTGGTAGAGCGAAAGATGTGTTGGTAGAACGAAAGATGTGTTTGGATATTGTTCAAAGCAAAGCGGGTTTGAAGGAAGGTATTATAGCTGTTTCGAACATATCTGGAAAGCGTCTATATATGTAGAAGTGGCCGTGCGGCTCGCCCAGGCGAGCCTTGGAAAGAGCATGTGTGCTTTTGAAGGCACGAATCGTCACTCAGGTCCATTGTCTGCAGAGCCATATTTGGACATATAAAGAACAAGACATGATAATCTGATAATGGATCTGCGTGCTTGATCATGCGATGATGAAGGATGCACTGATGTCATTGCGGTTTTTGAAGTGACCAATGAGCATCTAGTGTCAATGCGGTTGGGACTGCGCACCATTCCCGACAACGTCTATCAAGAAGCACACTATAATTTGACCAAGACCGGAGGATGCTACGGTCTAATCGACCAATGCCGTCTTTTCGCCGTTCAGGATCCAGAGAATACCGGAACTAACGAAACGGTGAACGCAGCTTGCTCCCATGCAACAATGTACTGCTACAGCATGTACAAGGTGCCTAACACAAAGTTTATGGTGTACGTACGATTGAGCAAATGCTTTGTGTCATCCGCTAACACCCCTAGCACTCACTTTTCGACATATCCCAAGAGCAACATTCAGTGTTTCCACGCGAGTACATTTTCGGGTACATGAACCATGTCTGAGTGCAGACAGTGTCGTGAACACATTCTTTGGTGTGACCAGCGACCCCTTCAAGATCACAATCAACACTCTCAATGCTGTTGCACAAGGTGTCAAAGTTGCATTGATATTCGGCGACCAAGATTACAGATGTAACTGTAAGTGCTCGAGTTTACCCTTCGTATACTGCTTCTAGTGCATATCAACCAGAAACAGTGTCCAGGTCTTCGACCGTGTGATGTTTGACCGGGATATCGTAACTGGAAACGTCAGTATCGGATGATATCCGTTGTACAGCTCTACTGGACCGGGGAGCAACTTTGGCATGAAGAATGATTTACCGTCAAGTCGGAAGCATGAGTGCTACATCCGGTATGCAGTAAATACGTTTATCGGAGAGGAGCGATTGACGTTATCTCATGGAACCGCGGTAGTGAAAGACTTCATCCTGGTCTCTTAGTGATCACACATTGCCGGTTAGCACTTCAAAGGCCTAAAGTAAGCATATCTCTGATTCCTGGTGACTCCATACAGGCTTGAGGATTTGCGAGCCCGCCTATGATGCAACATGAGTCGAGCGAGAACAGATTCGAGACATTACCCAAAATCGATGAAGAACAGCTAATTTTGGAATTGGGGTATGGTAAACAATTGGGCAGAAGATGGCAAACGACATTTTGAGGCCATGCTCATGTCCTGTGATGACCTGATTGCGAAGCACGCCTCGTGACAGCTCGTTCGCAAACATCTGGAAACATCCCACATCCACTGTTAGCCTTATATTTTGCTCCGAGGCGTCTCTCCCTCGCACTCTAGTATCTATCGTATCATGTCTCGTGAAATTAACGGAGTCACTGCGAGTACGAACCTATGAGGTCACGTACCGCTAGTGCGGCCCTCCACGGGGTGAAAGTGAAAGAGCATGACCACACCTACCCAGCCTCCCTGATATATATCCCGAGTTCCTCCATCACCAGAGCCTCTCCAATTGACTACCTCAACCTTCTAGCCCACCATCATTTAGCATATTAAGACTCGCATCTTCCTCTTTCAGAGCTACCGACCGTCCTACCCCCAAACGACACATGACAATGGCCGGCACTAAGCGCAGCCGCGAAGAGTTCAGCACCGATTCCAGAACATCTCCAGTGCCTGGTCAACAACCTCCAGCCAGCCGCGAACACGGCAGCACACATGCGAGGAAGAAGCTCAAAGTCAACGAAACCCCGCAAGAAAATCAGGGGCTCCCGCCTCCCCTCGCGATCCCGAAGTCTAAAACACAGGCGCCCCCAAAACAGAAAAAGACTAATAGAAAGAAGCGTCCATTTACATCCGGAGTCGCAACCATTGCAGATGAGGAGATGAGTGAGGCGCCAAACGTAGATGGCGACAACGACCAGAGTCATCAGGTCCCGTTGCCAGTGGCAGCACCAGTACCGACTCCAAGGGCACTGTTCACCCTACTGTCTCCGGTTCTAGCCGCGGATGTGGTCAATAATCCATATGCCCCAACTGATGCCAATGCGCGGCAGCACTACCTCCAGGAGGTGGGTCAGTTACAATTGCACCCCACACGGACTCCCCAAAACACGCCTCAATCCAAAGTGTCGCATCGAATCCGCGACGTGATCTACGAGAGGCTGTTCCTAGGCTTCACGAATGCCGAATGTATCCCGACATACAATGCTCATGGCGGCAATGCTAATTCGGGTGCAGCCATCTCAAAGGTGGCTTTACCCGAGACGCCAAAGTGGTTCGCCGAGGAAGGTGTCGTTCTACCATGGTCAGCTCGCAGAGATTCTGAGAAGAAGAGGCTAAACGGTTTGAAATTGGGACCGAAGAACTTTCCTGCACCACATGCGACCAATGTCAGTCCTCCTGGAGCTGTGAAGGCCCCTAAGAGATCAGCTGCCACCCGAGCAAAGAGCAATCCCGCTGCACCGATAGCTAGCAAACCAGCCAAGAAAGTCTCTAACTCTGTCACTGCTGCAGAGTTAGATGCCGAAGATGTGCAGATGTCTGACGAGAACGAGTCCGTGGCGCAAGAGTACAATCATGCAGATTTGCCACACGAGATGGTCATTGAGCATGATGAGATCGAAGCTGAGACAGGACCACAGGTTGCCTTCGAAGACCACCATGGTTTTTATATACCTCACTTGCTTGTCCGTGCAGGTATAAACGCCTTTGCTATTGATGGCGATGGCAATGAAGGCATTGTTGAAATGATTCTTGGTGGAGAGAAGTACAAGATCCACAGTAACGTGCTCTCCACGCATTGCGGCTTGGTCAGCAACACGCTTCAAGAAGGAGAGTTGTATACCAATTCTACCCTGAGTCTGGAGGGCCTTCGAAACCCCGTCATCGTCCGAGCGTTTATCAATGCCATCTCACCCACGCCGATGCCTGGCCTGCCAACGCACGATTTCGCGTTTGACGAAACGTGTACGTACGAGAAATACGAAGCTCAAAGCCCACTGAATCTCGCCAAGCTGGAAGATGAAGCATCAAACGTCACGATCAGGAAGATCATCTGGAACCTGGATTCGTGCATTCAGATGTATGACTTCGCGAAGACTCTAGACTGTACTGTAGTCAAAGACATGGTCATTGAACGTATCTCGGAGATCTTGAGCGAAGACGAAGGGATGACAGGAGATGAACAGGTTGACCTTCGGCTGCACGAACTCTGCGCTTGGTCAGTTGCCGAGGACGCGAAGATACTTCGAGCCATCGCCGACCACCACATGGCACGACTTTGGCCTGAAGGGGAAGATATGCCAGAGGATTTGGAATGGCCGGCAGAGTTAACTGAGGAGCAAATCAAGGCCATCTACGACCTTTGCTTGATCCAAGAGAAGGATCAGCCAATCTTCGAGACACCGCAAGACCACTGCTCGTGGTACCACACGCACAGCGAGGATGAACCTTGCTACAAAGAGCTTTCAAGAGACTGGATGGCGAAGACATACGGCATGATCCCCAATATGTATGCTGACCTTCGCGAGCGAAGCGCTGCAACGAATCGGAAAGAGGCTGAGGATCATCGGAAGTCATGCCCACACTCAGCACACAACCAGCAGCTCTAAATACTGCAGGGCGAATTCATGCAATGGTCACTAAGACAAGAAGAGATGATCGCGGCACTCTGGTGCGAGGGTTACGCACACGCCATGACGATTCCACGTGGCCCAGCTCGTGACGCGGACGAGAAACTCCGTGAACTGCAGCCTAGACTCAGAACGCCGGAGTCGAATTACAACCGGGGTGTCAGGTATTTTCTTGGACGCTTTGTGCTAGGCGATGGGATTCAAGACATGACATATGGCCGAAACAAGAACGCATGGCCGTATTACAGTCGAAATTGGACATGCGAGGTATTCAATGAGCAAGTGAAACCATCTCGACCATTGACAAGTTCTTGGTAGGCGTGAGTAGAGAATAATTGGATGTTTAGGAGATGATCTTCGGGTGCGGACATATGTTCTATGGCCTAATGGAGAGAAGCTGGCCACAAAAAGGCTCTGTAAGCCAGTATTTAAGAGGTCTAAGGTATTTATGCTATCGCAAAGGAACGACCTAGGTAAACAATTGTGGAGGGGAACGAGCTGGTGAAAGTAGGTTCAGGTGATCATATTGTGGAATCACTGCTTAAGTGTCTTGAGACGAGAGCAGCGTAATATATACCTAAGTTCGCGTAAATACACTAGTATAAAAGAGAGGAGCACGTGATTAAGCCTTGAGGTGCTCAGGTTCAAGGTCTATAGTTGCGACAACAATGAACGAACGCAACTTTTGAAACATGTTTGTTCCACAGCAAGATTGATATAAAAGCAATGACACCTACGTGTTTCTGGCTACGTTTATTTAATACGGATATGCCTCGTTGCCAGGCAAGAACATTCGATTCTGTAATATAGATCCACAATTCTCAGCAATTCGCGCCTCGGCAAGGTACCCGCTCCTGCCTGTACCTTTAGCTGTGACGTCACGTTACCTAGGTAGCTACAAACGCGCCCATAACATCAGCTCCCTTTCTCAATCACTCTACCAATCTTTCGGCGCTTCTCCATCGCCCTACACATACTCCACATCATCTCGTCTACGACGCCCGCCCCGCGATGCCCGATCCCTCCAGTATAGCAGCTGTCGATGCTCACAAACAAGGAAACGCCGCTATCCCCTTGGATATTGAGCTCCGCTCGGTCGATAATACTGTCGGGACTGAGTTCTCTCCTAATGCGACCGCGTTCGACTTGATGGGTCTGCCGCCGGAGTTGCGGCTTCACGTGTACGACAACGTACAAGACACCATCCGTACCCGGCTACCTCTACGCGGAGTCGATATCTTCTCTCTTGATCTAGACCTCACTCTCTTGAGGACCAGCCATCAGATCAAGTGCGAGAGCAGTTCGATACTCAATCACTCTCGTCTGAAGCTCCCTCACACCATTCTGTTTCATGTCGACAATGATAACTTTAACGAAACACTGGATACGATGTCCTCGGCCTCTCAACTCATCCGAGTAATCATAGATGGTCCGTTTATGAGCAGGCCTGATTCGCCGGTCAGCTCAACAAGCATGGCTTTACTGTGCGCATCGAAGCTGCAGACTTTTGCAATGTATCTCAGCCGTCATGTGAATGCGTCTAGAGATGCGGGGATACTGGATTTTGAGGAAGTGGTTATCGACGCAAATTTCATGCGCAGCTATTTTCATCGGGCCATCTCGCAACTACAGGTTCACAAGACATTGGCCATTCGCATACTTGTAGACATGGGAAGTGGTGTAGGATTCAACAAACCGATTGAGTTTGCATGCTTCTTCTGGGCTACCATGTCAGACGTCAGTGAAGTCAGCCGGGACACTTGCCAAGGTCTTCGTATTCAAGTCGCGATTGTTGTTCAACTGGGAAAAGCAGAGAGCACCCGCATGGCGATGGAGAAATCATACATCCGCTCAAGATTTCACACATCACACATTGAGTACACCATTGAGGAGGTTGCTGGTGAGCTCAATGTACTCTCTTCGTAGGTTTGGAGTGGCGTAAAAGAGTACGGATGAAAACGTGTTCACGCAAAACGGGCACAGGAAATGGGCAGAGGTTGCTAATGGAAATGGAGTTTGATACTGCCTCAGTAGCACGTAGTCTACGCCAATCCACTCGTCCATTGCGGGTGTAAGGCCTCTCTTGCTTGCAAGGGAGGCCAGCCAGAGTGAGATGGTCAACGAACGCACGAATTCAGATCCTGAGCAAAACGAACATTGTGACTATGCAATCATCACTAGTCCGAATATCGAGCTCCATGTTCCCATTGATCTAGGAGCCTAGCTGTATATAATCAAGTGTTACCAATCTCAAGTATCTGCTGGCGAAAGTGCAGAGCCATTTTCAACATTCGAGTGCTGTAAATAATTGCATGTATGAAGAAAAAAACTCCACAGAATCATAACTGAAAAACGTTAAGACAGTACATATCATGCCCTTTAGTCAAAACACTGCCGCGAGACAATAACAATACCTCCATGTATCCATTCACTACAAGAACCTTCCGTTCATCAATAAATATGCATCCTGCACAGCCCCTGCAAACACGCTAAGCTGTAATCGATACTTTCCCAATCGGGGTACAAATACGCCTACCAGCAATCGACAGCTGGCGGTACACCTTTCTCAAGGCAACTGAGTTCTATCAAAACATCTGCGGGCGATGAGCCCGCAGTAGCGCATAACTATTCACTCTTTCCTTTATTACCTTTTCTTTTTCAGCTAGCATTTCTGCCTAGAACTTCGGGCTACCATTAAGGGCTGCCCGGAGGTATGTTTACAATTAAGCTTCGGCTATAACATCAGCAGCTTACGCTGCCCTCTTTACATAACTAGTGCTGGCCCTTCAATAGCAGAGTACCTTCACCGCGACCACTCATAGCGCGCAACCCACGAATAGGTGCACCGGGCAACTGCTAAGCAGTAGAAGACCCGGAAATACCCTTCCGCATGCCCCAAGGGAGGTTTTCATAGGGCCGTTAGATTAATTCATTCGTTCATTCATATAGCTGGCAGTAACCTACCGGATTGGAAAATGCAAATGTCGCCAAGTCCTTTAGCGCTACAATCATAACCGCAATGACGATATTGCGCATGGATGGGTGAATTTTGATGCTAGGTTCGGAATGGTAAGAGTGGAGATGATTGATGCGAAACAACATGTTAAGAAAACACAGCACTTTCATAAACTGAATTGTAGATTGAATTATGAGGACCTTGGAACCCTAGAGAGTTCGGGATCAAGTGTGTTGGCCTGATCGTAAGGTTTCCGTGACGCTGATAAAGAATTGCAGAAGAGATCAGTGGCGTGGCCCGTCTTTGGTTAAAAGTCGTGTCTCACTGGAAAGGCTTCTAGCGATGATATTGAGAGCATTTGGTCATGACACATTCGCTATATGCTTCTTATAACATGCTAGGTCTTGTTACAACGCATTCACCGGCTGGAACAGATGGCACCCAGTCCTTCTCCCACTCAGCTGGTTCAATCTCCTCTCCACCTTGAATTCGCATGGGGAATTCGCCGTCATTTGCGATTTCATTCTCGAACCAGGGCTCGGCATCGAATTCCTCTTTTTCTCTCGGTGACATCAGTGCCATACGGAATCGAACGTCGAGATTGTGCGCTGGCCATCGGAGCTCTTGCAAGCTTAGCTGCTGTGCCTTGTACAAGAGCTTGTCGTAATGTAGGCGCAGCATGTACATCCTAAGGTAAGAATATAGATCTTCGGTCGTTCCGTGATCTCCGATTGTTCGTTGCTCGAAATCATTGCGTATGGCGATCTGTACTTGAGTGGTTTGGGTGTCAGATTGTTCCTCCTGCGAGCCCTCATCACCTGGCCTTGGGAGCTGCTGATGTGGCTGAGCGAGGTGACGAACGTCCTGAGTCGAACGAGACAATCGGACTAGATAGTCGAGGATGGCGCAGTCTATCCCGCTTGTGGTGACGATGATCTTTCTTGGCCGTTGTTGCAGTGCTTTGAGAGCAGTGAGAGCGTAAATGCTGGCTTCGGAGTAGATCTGACGACATGTAGCGAGCAAGCCAACAGTGTGTGCCTCATACACGAATACAACGGACGCTGCAGGCTTGTTGTACTTCTGAGCGAGGCATGGGCGAGAAGCTTGTGGACCTATACTCATGCACTCCAACTCATGATGTGTTCGTGTAATCGATGCGAACACAGCCTCGTACACGATCTGACGTAGTTCTGGCGGCAGTCGGAGGAAAGGGAAGGCGCCAAGCCGGGCGTCGGCGTTGATAGTTGGTAGTGTTGGGGTTTGCTCCATTGAGGGCGCAAGCGGGTCGACGTCGACATACAGTGATTGACTAGTCGAGCCGCACGTCCAGGTGTCGTGAAGGATGACAAAAGTTTTTTAGGCCGACAGAATTGTGATTGTTTTGCTTACATGACGTGCTTGCGCCACGAGGTAGGAGCCCTCGAGCGTTCCTGCCTATTTTCAAGTCATCTCCACTCCCACGTGACCGGATATTTGGCACCTCGAACCTCACCACGCTCGTATATCACGATCGCGCTTAACGACCACAAGTGGCCTCAACCAAACCAGCTCATCCTGTTATATTTCCACGACCAGCCGAGGGGTCTTCATTGCGCTTCACCGACACCACCCCAATGATGGACGAGCCAGTTCGATTCATGGACTTGCCCAAAGAGCTGCGGCTAATCGTGTACGAGCACCTGCCCATCAAAACAACGCACTACAAACTCGATGCAGAGTGGCTCGGATGTACGGAACTTGCAGATTTGCGTGAAGCCTTCGAGAATGGCGATAATTACGTATCGCCTGAAGGAATAGAGGTTCCCAAGGACTCTACCATTCTCTTACACCGGACCATACTCGGCATTGCCATTCTCAGGACTTCCCGGACCCTCGCTTCTGAGGCTAAGGTCATACTTCAGCCCAAGTTGAACGCCCTCCGTATGTCATCATACCGTATCATCGCAAACTCGATCGCTCTATACCGCTGGACAACGGAACACGTCATTAAGTGTCTCTCACATGGTACTTGTGGGCTTCCAAACGATATCAGGGTGTGGTTGGATGAAACTCACACCCATTTCGATCATGACCATAAATGTCAAGACACCAAGTGGAATTTCACCGAACGACATGTTCAAATTGCGGTATTCAACGATTTTGCTGATAGCATGACCGCCGACTCGGATAAGTCAGACGACGGGATGTGGCTTCTTGACTCTCACTGCTACGAAGATGGGCTACAGAGAGCCATGTCATGGCACTACCGGCGCATATGCTCTACTGAGTTTCCTACGACTTCCCTACGGATTACGACCAGAATGGCGCTACTTTGGGCTGTTGAAAGACAGTCATACACTAGACAGCCTCCATTCACTCATGTTTTGAGCTACCAGGAAGAGTCAGATACGCCACCTTTGTATATGGGTACCGACGAGCCCATTGAGACTGAAGAATGGGAGGACATGTGGGCGGAAGGCGAGAGGATTTTCACGGCTCGAGAGCTTGCACAGTGATGGGGGCCAATAGGTCTCAAAGAACTTTCAGTAATAGCTGGGAATTCACATATGAGCCTGAATAGACTAAACAGTGTATCAGTAGAGGTATAGAGTGTGAGAAAGGCCTTAATGTGATCCAGCTTGACTGAATAGCTCTTGGATAGATCTCACAGCGCGCTTGAACCATTACACGAACCATTGCAACGGGGCCATCAAAGCACTCGCATTTCCTTGAAACAGCATAACATACATTCAACTATGTAGCTAGAATTTTACCTCCATTCACCTATCCTATCACGCACCGAATGAATGCTAGCCTGGTGTTCTGTTAGCTGAGTCAAATGATAAGAGGATGTAAACAAAACAGAAAACGTCCCAAAGGATCAGATTATAGTCATTGTTATCGCTCATTCTAATCGGCAATTAAAACATAAAAAATTGAAGTCATCATGTTGGTGCAGAAGCGCGTGAGAAGAGAAACGGTCGTACTTACAGATATCTGGGGAGCTCCGCGGGTGATCCGTGGAAAGATGTATCATTAGCTTTGACACCCCTAAGGTGTCTCGAAGCGCCCCGGCAGGGCCGCTGCAACCGGCAAC